>JAEEGK010000443.1_pt1 | contig 103850 bp, 82 predicted proteins | sample 8958771 | NCBI WGS metagenome assembly JAEEGK01 (sample SAMN16246547, study PRJNA631951) | gut metagenome | biome: gut microbiome; feature: rumen; material: SC-attached | host: Bos | place: Iran: Karaj | collected 2018-10 | reverse complement strand
TGGAAGGGACGCGCCCATGAGCCTCTGAACTGAGTGTACTCCGGTGCTATCTCGGGCATGGAGCCGTCGGGGTGCTGTGCGTCGACGATGTTCTGCATGGTCTGCTCGAACATTGTGCGGCAGTCGTAGTTGTAGAGCAGTGCCTCGCCGTTGAGCCATATCTGTTCGAGCCATCCTAACTTCTCGCGTGACGGACAGTCGGTCCATACGGACTGCCAGTTGGAGCGGATGGCACGGTCTATCAGTTGGTGGGTGCTGTTGATGCGCGGATTGGAACACTCGAAGGTGCTGATGCTGCTTGCGGAATTGTAGGTGAAGCACGACTCCACCTTCTTCAGTACCTCGACATCGCCTTCAACCTGCAGGTAGCGGAAACTGTAGTACGAGAAGCGGGGATGCCACGTCTCCTCTTCGCCACCCCTGAGTGTATAGGTATAGTAGTGCGGACGGCCTGTCTGCTTCTGGTTGACCAGACGGTCGGCAGTCAGCGTCTCGCCGGGTGTCAGCTTCAACTGTTGGCCCGCCCGGCCTTGTACGGTGATTTCGGGGAAGCCTGCCAGGTTCTGTCCCATGTCGAACACGAGGATGGAGTCACGGCGCAGCGTCTGTTTCACGGGGTAGCGTTCCATGACCTTCACAGGTTCTGCAAACTGTGGGCACAACTGTCCCTTTGGTCCATCCTGCAATACCACGGGATGCCAGACGGCGGCTGTATCGTCGGCAGCCATCCGTGCGTCATAGTCCTCACCGCCATAGATGCTGTTGTAGGTGACGGCACTCTCACTCCACTGCCACTGCTGGTCGCTGACGAGCCGCTCGCGGGTGTCGTTGTCGTAGGTGACATACAGGAAGAAGAGCAGCGTAGGCGGGCCGAACGACACCTTCAGCTTGTGGTAGCGGCCACCCTGCTCGTTGTAGAAACCGTTGCCTAACAGCACGCTTATCTCGTTCTGTTCCAAAAGCAAATTGTCGGTCACGTCATAGACGTTGAAGTACACCGTCTTGTCGTAGTCGCTCCACGTAGGGGCAAACTCCGATTCGCCCACCTTCTGCCCATTGATGCTGGCTTCGTAGAAACCCAATCCGCAGATGCGCAACTCAGCCTGCTTCACCGCCTTGTAGGGCCTGAAACTACGACGCAGGATAATGCTCTGTCGCGATAGCGGGTCTGCCTGTTCCCAAGCAGCCTTCGTCTCCTTTAGCACACTACCAGAATAGTTCCTGCCCACTGGCGTCTTGGCGTCAGCTTTCGTGATGGCACCTATCCACTGGGCATTACCAAAGGCATCTGCCTGCACTTGGCTCCTGTCGCTCGTCTGCGCCGCCATCGGCAACACAAATCCTATCAATAGTGATAACAAGATCTGTCTCATACTCCTATTAAGACGTACAGACCGCCCGTTTTGTCATCAAGGTGCGGCCTAAAAGGTCGTCAGCGCCTTAACGCATTCTCAACGATGAGCCTTCCGAGGGTTTCGCGCTGGCTCGCAAGCTTGCCATCGACGTAAACGCGGAGACCCTTGCCTGCATGATAGCGCGAGCCGTCCTTGTCCCACACGATGGTGAGGTTGTGGCCATGATAGAGCACGTTGTCGAGGCAGAAATAGTCCCACTTATTTTCAGGCAATAATGGATTCATCTCAAGGGTCTGATCGGCACGGGGACGCAGGCCACAAAGGCCCGTAATCATCAGGTCGTTCCACGTAGAGTGGTTGTAATAGCGCGAGCGTTCCTGGTCGCCCTTCAGCCAATAACCCGTGGTTTCATCGAGATACTCGCCGATATAGGGCTTGCCCCGCATGTGCTGACTCTGCATGTATTTCTCCATTTCAGCGAAATAGAGGGAGTCGAGGGGAAGGGCCCCAGCGACAATTCGCAACGCCACACTCTGACCATCGGTCAGAGAACCGCTGGGCACAGGACGGGCGGTGTAGTCGTTGGCGAAGTTGGCCAAAGCGGTAAGCGTCTGGCTGGTGGCAAAGGGCCATACGGCACCATCCCATTCGCACTGGCCTACACCATGCGTGCGGAACTCAGGATGACGACGCTCAGCAGTAGTCTGTCCGTAAGGAGCAGAGAAGCCCTCAGGGTCGGCAGCCTGCAACCAGGCAGCAGCGTATTTAGCATCGTCCTTTGCCATGTGGGTGTACCAAGGCATGAAGCCAATGGCTTCACGAACATTAGCAGAAGAGTCAACACGGTGGGTCTCGAAGAACGCATGGTTCTCGTTCCAAAGTTTGGCGTGGGCCTTTTCTTTTAGGTCGTTGGCCTTGGCGAAATACGACTCAGCCTTGGCGGCAAAACCGCCAAGCACACTAATATTGCCTATGGCCATTGCGTTGCCGTACATATAGGCATTGATGGAGGGGCGCAGGTACTTCTTCTTGCGTCCGCCACTGATGGTTTCCTCCATCGCGTCGCGAACGTCCTCCTGCCAGTAGAGACCGCCTTCGCGAGTGTGTGTCGTTTCCCACTCGTTGTACTCCCACTCCAACGAGGGCAGCAGGTCGATGTACCACTGCTTGCGACCATCTACCAAGTGGCGCTGCCACAAAGAATGGGCTATCCACGAGGAATATCTCATGAGTTTCGCCATAGGTTTGCCCTCGTTGCCTTTGTACCACGTGCGGACAATCTGGTCGAGGTACGTGCTGTCTCTGAGCCAACGGCTCTCGTGGATATGATGGCCCACACCCGAGGAGATGAGCTTCCACTTGTCAGCATAGTTACGATTGACCAGAAACTCCGTCATCGCATAACCCACAGGCGTCAGTTCGATGTGTTTGCGGAGTGTCCACCAGCGGTAGTACCACATTTCCTCAAAGTCCTTGTTGGGACAATCGAAGAGGGGCACGTTCTGCGTCATCCACTTCCATGCTTTCTCGTTAGGAATGGCCTGGACGATGTTTTCGTCCTCCATCGTGTTGAAGTAGTCGACGTAGTGCTTGTAGTCGTCGTAGCGGAGGAAGGCCGCAGTGCCCGAAGGTTCTCCGACCTGAGGTCGGAGTGTGGCGTTGCAATCTCCTTCGGGGGTGGTAACAACATTGGCAATGGCGAAGGTCGCTGTGGGCACTGTGTCGCCAGCGTTGTCGAGGGTGCCATCCCAATCGGCAGGTGTGTCGACATCAGGGAAGCGACGCTCTGACCCCGTACGGAACATGACACGCTCGATGGTTTCCACAGGCGCAAAGAACATGCGCTGACCAGCCTTCTTGCCATTGATATATACCTCTATCATACGCTTCGAGACGCTTAAGATAGCCTCGATATGATACGTAGTGTTGCGCTCGTATTTGCCTAAGTTACCATAGCGTGCACCACCCTTACAGCGCATAATGCCTTCAGCTGTCAGCTCAATGCGTGAACACGCAGTACCATGAGCATCGAGGAATTCAATCTGCAACAAGCCTTTGTCGTTCTGCGAGGCACGCAGGTCGAAGGCGACCTTCAGTTCCTTTGTGGCAGGAATCTTGCGCTCCACACGGGCATAATCGAAGGGATCGCTGTCACTCAGTGTCAGCCATCCGTCATTCAGCGAAACGGGGGCATAGACGGGGGAATAGATGTTCCAATTTGTAAGCATTGCAAGGCCACTGTGCCCAACGGCTTTTCCGTTGGGTATAAACTCGGTGCCATCAGCGTGGCTATGGGCCTCCGTCTGTACGGGCACGGGGATATGAGCCACCCACATATCTTCCTTATTCATAGAATACGTCACCCACAGGTCGCCATCAGCAGGAACGCCGTTGCCCTCCTGGATGCCTCGTACATATTGCGGTCCGTACGACTTATAGTTGCCACCATAGCGCATAGGTGGCACTTCGCCCTGCACCATATTCAGCGTGGTATACTCATAACCATCCTTGCTTAACGAGATAGCTAACGGCCAACGGTATTCAGAAGGATTATAGACAGTAGCATAGGTTCCATCGCTAAGTCGCTGTCCCCATATCTTAGCGTTGCTGTTCACAAAGCCCTTGGCACGTTCCACTGGCTGTGCCCACGTGAGTCCACCATCCGCACTGGTCGATGTCAGTGCATGTTTCCACAGCGATGCAATCTGTCCGTCAGGCAGGGTATAGTCGCAATAGGCCTTGTACTCCTTATGCAAAGGAATGAGCGGGTCTTCGCGATCAGCCTCCTCTACCCATTGCATGCGATAGCGGGGGTTGGCGAGGATTTCTTCGCAGGCAGTCTTGACGTCCTTGGGAGCCTTCGTGTAGTAGGGCCAATAGGGCTTATAAGACTTATAGGCCCCATTCAGGTAAAGAAAATAAATCGAGCCCAGCGTGCCGTCTTTCTTCACCTCGCGGATGACACGCCCTAGGCCATTACCATCGTTGGGGTCATCTTTCTTGTCGAAGGCGACGCCATAATTGCCAAGAGCCCATAGTTGTCCGCTCTTCGAGACGTACCACCCTACCCGCTGGTGCATGATAGCAATGAGGTCGTGGGCTTTCTCAGGACGATTGGGCTTCTGAAAACCTTCAGGCACCTGCACCTCAGGGAACAATACCTGCGGATTCGTCCATGTATAGCCGTCCTTTGAGGTCTGTAACATCGTATGCGAAGGGGGCACATGTTCGTCGCTAGGGTCGCAGAGGTAATGCACATAGAACTGATTATTCCAATAGGCCATCATGGGCTGATGGTTATATGTCCACCCTTGTCCGTTAGCCTCTGTAGGGTATTCGCGATTGGCCCGCATAATTTGGATGTTATGCACACCGACCACTGGCGACAGGCCTCCGTCGTGACGATTGGGATTACTCAACGTCTTACCCGTATAGTGAATCTTCTTGGCATTCAACAAACCTTGCAGGATGGTTTCGTCAGCCTCAAAGATGGTGCCGTGCTTATGCAAGTTGGGGACAATGGTCTTGTCGCTGACATCCTCGAAGATCACAAAATCTTTCGTAAAGTGCGCTCCGAAGTCCTTCAGACGATAGCGGTCGTAGTAGATGAGCCAGCCATTCTCTATGGTTTTGTCCACTTTACGCGTTACCTTTACCGTTGTCGGGCCTTCCATCATCTTACCCGTAAAAGGTTCTGAAGCCTTCGACCACGGGCCATAAGGCGTCTTGGCATAAGCCACCTTGATGTCGCGCTCAGGACGGGTATTGTCCTTCAGCACCATCACATAGTCGTTCTTGGCACGCTTCACCAGCGTGGCATCGATACACGAGAACCCTGGGTCAATCATCAGCTTCGTGGGTGTGAACTTCTTAAAGTCCTTTGTGGTGGTATAGTAGAGACGATGATTGTTCTTATGATCCTCCTGACCATCAGGAAACTTACCTGGAATGCACGATGCCCATATAATGACAGCCTGCTTCTTCACATCGTCCCAGAAGAGTTCGGGCGCCCAGACGTTGACTGTCGTCGTATCCGTCATCACCTCGATGAAACGCTGTTCATTCCAATGTACCAGATCCTTCGAACAAGCATAGCCAAAGCCTCTGTCACCTCGCCAACTCGACGTCCACACGAGATGGAACATACCATCGGGCGTACGAATAATCGAGGGGTCGCGCATCACTTTCTGATTCCCCACCTCAGGCTTCAGCCAGATACCGTCGACCTGGTTCCAGGTCCATCCGTCGTAGCTATAAATAAACCGCAAACCATCTGTGGCTGGCTCGTGGAACGAGGTAGATATATACACTCTTTGCTGTGCTGATACCATCAAACAGACTGTCAGCAGAAAGAAAAAGAAATAAAAACGTCTCATCATGATACCTATTTATTTATAATTAAGACGAAAAACTTGGCAGTTTGTAACTAAATGTGTACCTTTGTCGACTGAAAACAAAAAATGATAAGAAAATGATGAAACGTCTGAGCATGATCGTACTGGGCCTGATTCTGATGCAGCATCTTACAGCACAGGTTATTTCCAATGGTTATCCCATTAGTCAGGTACCATTTACTGCTGTCAAGGTGACCCCTGGCACATTTTGGGGAGAGCGCATCCGTGCAGCTAGGGAGGTGACCATTCCTCTGGCTTTCTCGAAATGTGAGACGACCCACCGCTATGAGAATTTCAACATGGCAGCATACACGCTTCAGCATCCTGGTCACGAGGGACTGAAGAATCCGAAGTGGGATGTGTCGAAGTTCATGGGCTTCTCGTTCGACGATACAGACGTCTACAAGACCATCGAGGGCGCCTCGTATGTGCTGCAGACCTATCCGGATGCCAAGTTGAAACAGTATATCGACTCCGTACTTGACATCGTTGCTGCCGCTCAGGAGCCTGACGGATACCTCTATACAGCTCGCACCATCAATCCTGAGCACCCTCATCACTGGTCGGGCAAGAACCGCTGGGAGGTAGAAGAGGTCCTCAGCCATGAGCTCTATAACCTGGGCCACATGGTGGATGCCGCCTGTGCACACTATCAGGCTACTGGTTCTGACAAGTTCCTGAACATCGCCAAGCGCTATGCAGACTGCGTCGTCCGCGAGGTGGGTCCCAACCCTGGACAGGCTTGTGTTACACCAGGTCACCAGATTGCCGAGATGGCACTAGCCCGTCTCTATGTGCTCACTGGCGAGAAGAAATATCTGGACGAGGCTAAATTCCTGCTTGACTATCGTGGCAAGACGAAAACCAAGAATATCTATTCGCAGAGCGACAAACCCGCTATTGATTTGACAGAGGCTTGGGGACATGCTGTTCGTGCAGGATACATGTATGCTGGTATGGCTGACGTCGCTGCTCTGACTGGCGACTCTGCTTACATCAAGGCTATCGACACTATTTACGACAATATCGTTTCCAAGAAGTATTATATCACTGGCGGTGTGGGTGCCCGCCATGAAGGCGAGGCCTTCGGAGCTGATTACGAACTGCCCAATCTGACATCGTATAACGAGACGTGTGCAGCCATCTCGATGGTGTATCTGTTCCACCGCATGTTCCTGTTGCATGGCGACGCCAAATACATCGACTGCATGGAGCGTACGCTGTATAACGGCGTCATCAGTGGCATGAGTGTCGATGGAGGACGATTCTTCTATCCCAACCCACTATCGTCTGACGGCAAATACAAGTTCAATGCTGATGGTACCGTTGAGCGCCAACCTTGGTTCGGATGCGCCTGCTGCCCCTCGAACCTCTGTCGTTTCATTCCCTCCTTCCCTGGATATATGTACGCTGTCAAGGATCGCAACTTGTTTGTCAACTTGTTTGCTGGCAATACCGCAACTATTCAGGTCGCTGGCAAGGACGTCGTATTAGAACAGACTACTCAATATCCTTGGGATGGTGACATTACCGTTACTATCCAGAAGAATCAGGCGAAGCAGTTCGCCCTGATGGTTCGTATCCCTGAATGGGTGACTAATCGTCCCGTACCCTCGCACCTCTATAGTTTCAGCGACGACGTGCTGGGCAGTTACTCAGTGAAGGTCAACGGACAGCCTGTCAATGGTGCACTCGAAAACGGTTACCTTGCCATTGACCGCAAATGGAAGAAAGGTGATGTGGTGACCATCCATTTCGATATGCCTGTACGCACAGTTAAGGCTCATCCTGCCGTAAGGGACGATCGCGGACGTATTGCCGTAGAGCGCGGACCACTGGTATATTGTGCTGAGGGAGTTGACAACGAACGTTTCAGCATCTTCAATTTCCTGATGCCCGCCCAGCCACGCTTCCGTACAGCTGAGCGTACCATCAATGGTACTCGCGATGTGACGTTTACCGTTACAGCTGTTGAGGTGGACGGTGAGGCGCTTGATACAGACAAACAGGGTCACGCCCACGTTCGTCCTGCTGTACTGACCATGATTCCGTACTACGCTTGGAACCATCGCGGACCTGGTGACATGGAGGTGTGGATGCCACAAAGCATTGGTGCCCTTGGAAACTATTGATTCACAAGATTTATCACATAACATAATAAAACGAAAGAACATGAAAAAACTAATGATGATTGCCGCCATGATGCTTATCAGCATCGGGATGTGTGCACAAAACAAGGTTGGCCAGATTACCCTGAAGCCAATGGCTGGTGTGAATTTCTCCACAATGACCAAGTTTGGCGATATGAAAATGCGTATCGGTGTCGTAGCTGGTGCTGAAGGAGAGTATGGCTTATTCAAGAATTTCTCAGTGACTGCTGGTTTGCTTTATACCATGGAAGGAGCAAAGGTTTATGGTTATTCTTATAAGCTCGACTACATCAATGTGCCTATCATGGCCAATTACTATATTTATCCAGGATTTGCCGTTAAGGCAGGTGTGCAGCCTTCGCTGAACGTTTCTTCAAATATAGAAAGAGTAGACTTGGACTATAACACCAATAGTTTTTATTTTTCTCTTCCTATAGGTGTGTCGTATGAATATTCTAATTTTGTCCTTGATGCCCGCTACAACTTCGGTATATCGACCATCTTCAGTCCTGGAGACTCCAGAAACGCTTGGTTATCGCTTACGTTAGGTTATAAATTTGCTCTTTAACTATGAAAAAGATATTATTAGCATTCATGCTGGTGTTCGCAATGACGGCACAGGCTGACAACGTGATGACGAAAACCCAAGACGGTACCTATATCATCAACACCACTACGTTGGCTCAAGACGTGGAGGGTTATGCTGGTGCAACACCCCTTGAGGTTCATATTAAAAAGAACAAGATAGTAAAGGTCGTTGTGCTGAAGAACCAAGACGGTCCTAAGTACAATGCCAAGGTGAAGAAGCAGATGCTTCCCAACTATGAGGGTATGAACGTCAAGAAGGGCACAGTGCAGGATGTAGATGCTGTGACTGGTGCTACGTTCACCTCAAAGGCAATGCAGGAGAATATCCGTCGCGCTGTTGACTATTACAAGAAGCACAAATAACAAAGAAAAGCGCGACCTTTCGTGGGTCGCGTTTTTTATTTACTCATAAAACAATACCAACCCCGCCACAGCACTGAAAAGTATCATGTGGATGGGGTTGATTTTCATTACCTTTACCCCATAGAACGATGCTGCAAAGAGGAAACAACTGATGCAGAACTGCCAAAGGTTTTCTTTTGGAGTGCTGAAGTTATCGCGCGTACATAATAATAATGTAGCTGCTGCCAACAAACCAACAACTGTTGGTCGTAAAGCCTTGAATACACTTTCGACCGTCCGCGTGTGCATATACTTCATGAACATCTTGCTGATGAGTATCATAAGAATCAGCGAGGGCAGGACCAATGCAAAGGTGGCTGTAGCACTACCCAAAACAGCCATAGGCATCGAGAAACCAGCATTCTTTATTGCAGTATAGCCACAATAGGTGGCAGAATTGATGCCAATGGGACCTGGTGTCATCTGCGAGATGGCTACAATGTCCGTAAACTCACTATTCGTCAACCAGTGCCAATGTTCTACTGTCTCGTTCTGAATCAGTGAGAGCATTCCGTATCCCCCACCGAATCCGAAGACGCCTATTTCGAAAAATGTAACGAACAGCCAAAAGAATATCATACCTTCTTCACCTCCTTCCCATGATGTTCATTATTCCCCAATCTCCCACATAGATAACCGCCTATTCCTGCAGCAATGATAATCCAGATGGGCGATACACCCAAGAGCCATATCAACAGCGCAGATACGACTGGTATCCATATTGTCCACTTATTCAGCTGGGCGCGTTTTCCCAGATTGAAGGTAGGGACAGCAATCAGTGCCACCACAGCAGGACGAATGCCTTTGAAGATAGCAGCAACGATACGATTATCTTCAAACTGATGAAAGAACATGGCAATCAACAAGATAATCAAGAATGAGGGGAGTGCTGTGCCAATGGTCGTAGCAATAGCCCCTCGCTCCTTTTTCAGCTTATAGCCTATGAAAGTCGCGATGTTGATGGCGAAGACGCCTGGACAACTCTGAGCAATGGCTATCAGGTCGAGCATCTCGTCCTTCGATACCCAATGCTTCCTGTTGACCACCTCTTCCTCAATCAAAGGAATCATGGCATACCCACCACCAAGGGTGAATATGCCAATCTTAAAGAATGTCTTAAATGAATCCCAGTAGATGTTGTTCATCAGTTTCAGCCTTTTAGGATTTCCCAGAACACCCTGGGATATCCTATATTCTCTCTTCCACCCAGCGACGAGCGTTTACAAACGCCTCTATCCAAGGTGTCACCTCATCATTGCGACGATTTGCAGGATACCAGGCATTCTGCCAAGGGAATATGGCACGTTCCAGGTGCGGCATCATACAGAGATGACGACCATCCTCAGAACAGATACCTGCTACATTATAGTCAGAACCATTAGGATTAGCTGGATAGCCAGCGTAGTTATACTTCGCAATCACATTGTAGGCGCTCTCTGCCTCAGGCAGTGAGAACTTACCCTCTCCGTGAGCCACCCAGAGGCCGAGCTTGTTACCGCTCAATGAGCCGAACATCACGCTGTTGTTCTGAGGAATACTCAAGCTGATGAACTCACTCTCGAACTTATGCGAGTCGTTGTGCAGCATCTTTGCACCCTTGGCACCTGTGAGACCAAGCTCTACCATCAGCTGACAACCGTTACAGATACCCAGTGAGAGGGTGTCCTTGCGGGCATAGAACTTATCGAGCGCCTCCTTAGCCTTGGGGTTGAAGAGGAAGGCACCAGCCCAACCCTTAGCAGAACCAAGAACGTCTGAGTTGGAGAATCCACCGCAGAAGACAATCATATTGATATCCTCGAGGGTCTCGCGACCAGAGATCAAGTCAGTCATCATCACGTCCTTCACATCGAAGCCAGCCAGATAGAGGCAGTAAGCCATCTCGCGCTCACCATTGGTTCCCTTCTCACGGATGATAGCAGCCTTGATGCCAGTTGCCTCGCGACGATCGGCAGAGATACCATATTGTGCCAGCTTACCAGTAAAGTCCTTGTTGAACTTCATCTCAAGTGGCTGCTTCTTGTAGTTCTCGAAGCGCTCCTTAGCCTTGCCGTTGAAGCTCTGCTTACGATCCAGCAGGTAAGAGGTCTTATACCATACATCACGCAGGGCGTCGATATCGAAGGTCTTCTCCTCGTCACCAGCCTTCACCACGATGGTGCGGGCATTCTCAACGGGATAACCGATTTTTGCAAAGCCTACACCCTGCTCTTCCATAAAGTCCTTGAACTCCTGCTTGTGCTCATCACTTACCTCGATGACTACGCCTGGGTTCTCAGCAAAGAGCGCCTTCACGATGTCGCCATCAGCGCAGATATCGTGCAGGTTGATATGCATACCACCCTTCTGGTTGGCGAAGCACATCTCGAGCAGGGTGGTAATCAGACCACCTGCAGAAATATCGTGACCAGCCAGAATCCAACCCTTCTCAATCATCTGCTGTACTGCCATGAAAGCGTCAGCAAAGTACTCAGGGTTCTTTACTGTAGGCACATCGTCGCCAACCTTACCCAAGCTCTGGGCAAAGGCAGAACCACCAAGATGCTGCTCGTCGAACGAGAAGTCGATATGATAGAGTGAAGCGTTCTTATCGTTCACCAATACTGGCGATACAACTTTCTTTATGTCGCTGACCTCACCACCAGCACTGACAATCACTGTTCCTGGAGAGATTATCTTCTCGCCATTAGGATACTGCTGACTCAAAGAGAGTGAATCCTTACCTGTTGGGACATTGATATGCAGGTCGCAGCAGAAATCGCTCAAAGCCTTCACACCAGCATAGAGACGAGCATCCTCACCTTCCTGAGAGCGACAAGGCCACATCCAGTTAGCACTCAATGAAATCGAGTCCATACCCTCTGCCATTGGAGCCCAGACGATATTCGTCAGCGCCTCAGCAACGGAGAGCACACTTCCTGCAGCGGGATCAGCCAAACCAGCCTGAGGAGCATGTCCGAGGGCAGTAGCAATACCCTTCTGGCCACGATAGTCGAGGGCAACGACACCGCAGTCGCTCAAAGGCAACTGAATCTCACCCTGACACTGCTGACGGGCTATCTTTCCCGTTACAGAACGGTCTACCTTGTTCGTCAACCAGTCCTTACAAGCTACAGCCTCCAGCTGGAGCACGCGCTCAAGGTATTCATTAATCTTATCCTGACTGTAAGTAACGTCCTGATAGTGACGCTCTACAGTATTATCTTTCATGATGGTCTTGGGCGAGTGACCAAACATCTGAGCCACATCGAGATCGAATGGCTTCACACCATCGCCCTGCTTGAATGAGAAGTGAGCATCGCCCGTGGTCTCACCAACGACATACAGCGGAGCACGCTCGCGCTCGGCAATCTTACGGACATGTTCGATATGCTTCTCATCGATAAGCAGACCCATACGTTCCTGACTCTCGTTGGCGATAATCTCCTTGCTCGAAAGCGTTTTGTCGCCGATAGGCAGCTTGGTCATATCAATCTCACCACCGCACTCCTCTACGAGCTCTGAGAGACAGTTCAGGTGACCAGCAGAACCATGATCGTGAATACTGACTACAGGGTTCACATCCTCCTCGCAGAGTGCACGAACGAGGTTATAAGCACGCTTCTGCATCTCAGGGTTGGCACGCTGGACAGCATTCAGTTCGATACCATTGCTGTAGCGACCTGTATCCACTGATGACACAGAACCGCCACCAAGACCGATGCGATAGTTATCACCACCCACCACAACTACTTTGTTACCCTTCTGAGGCTCCTTCTTCAGGCAGTCGCGCTTGGTGCCATAACCAACACCACCAGCCAGCATGATAACCTTATCGTAGGCATACTTCTCCTTGCCCTCCTGATGTTCGAAGGTCAGTACAGAACCACAAATCAGTGGCTGGCCGAACTTATTACCGAAGTCTGAAGCACCATTCGAAGCCTTGGTCAGAATCTGCTGTGGTGACTGATACAACCACTGACGAACGGGCAGAATGTCTTCCCAGTCCCTGGAAATTCCGGATAATCCGGATTCTCCGGATTCGTCCAAGCGTGGATAAGCTGTCATGTAAACAGCAGTACCAGCAATAGGCCATGAGCCAACGCCACCACCCATACGGTCGCGAATCTCACCACCCGTACCAGTAGCAGCACCATTGAATGGCTCTACTGTGGTGGGGAAGTTATGTGTCTCAGCCTTCAGCGAGATGACACTCTCTATATCTTTCACCTGGAAATAGTCGCTCGTGCTCTGGTCTTTTGGAGCAAACTGCTCAACGACTGGACCCTGTGCAAAAGCAACGTTATCCTTATAGGCGGAGAGAATCTTGTTGGGGTTCTCCTGCGTGGTCTTCTTGATCATCGCGAAGAGACTTGACTCCATCTCTTTGCCATCAATAATAAAGGTGCCACCAAAGATCTTATGACGACAGTGCTCAGAGTTGATCTGTGCGAAACCGAAGATCTCAGAATCCGTCAGCGGACGACCATTCTGCTTCTCCAGTCCGTGCAGGTACTCAATCTCCTCGGGGCTCAGAGCCAGACCCTCCTGCTCGTTATATTCCTCCAGATTGTCCACATACTTGATGGGCTCAGGCTTGATATTAATCGTAAAAATGTCCTGATTCAGACCATCATACATGCGTTGCAGCATTTCGTCGTGCTCAGCATCCTTGCTGTCAACAGAGAAATACTCCTCAATACGACTGATGCCCTTGAGACCCATGTTCTGGGTAATCTCAACAGCATTCGTTGACCATGGGGTCACCATTTCACGACGCGGACCAACAAAATAGCCCTCCAGGCTCTCTGCCTCGAGCATCGTTGCCTCGCCATACAACCAGTTTAATTCCTTGATTTCTTGTTCACTCAACTGGTGATCAACTTCCGTTGCTATCACCGTTTTTGTGGGGGTCTGAAAGAAGCGTATCATACCTTATTATTATATTGTTTCTTATTTTGCGTGCAAAGGTACTAAAAATAATCCACAAAGGGCACAAACGTCACTAAATAATTATTAAAAACGCGACATTATACGGAGAAACAACGATAGTCATACGCAGGGAAAAGGAAAGGTGTACGGACTCGCTGGGAGCGAGAGGCCGTCTCACTGGGAGCGAGAAGCCGTTTCACTGGGAGCGAGAAGCCGTTTCACTGGGAGCGAGAAGCCTTCTCGCTAGATTCGGGCGGGCGCCCCAATGAATTAGGGCGGGCGCCCGAATATCTTCGAGCCCCCGCCCCAATATATGCGAGCGGTCGGTAAAAACCGATTTTTATTCCTTAGAAACTTCCTTTCTGAAGGATGTCGTCTGATTCTACAACAGATTCATCGTGTCTGTGGCAATCATCAGCTCCTCGTCGGTAGGAATGACAACCACCTTCACCTTCGAGTCGTCAGCAGAGATGATAGCCTCTTCGCCACGAATGTTGTTCTTCGACTCGTCGAACTTGATGCCCAGGAACTCCATATTCTTGCAGACCTCCGAGCGCATACTGGTCTGGTTCTCACCAACACCAGCGGTGAAGACGACCACGTCGAGACCACCCATAGCAGCAGCATAGGCACCAATGTACTTCTTAATACGATAGAAATACATGTCCTGAGCCAGCTTAGCTTTCGGATCGCCAGACTTAGCAGCATTCTCTACGTCGCGCATATCGCTCGAACCACCAGTGAGACCAGCCACACCGCTCTTCTTGTTGAGCAGGTTCGACATACCATCGGCATCAAGGCCCAGCTTCTTCTCGATGAAGGTCACAGCACCACCATCAATATCGCCAGCACGAGTACCCATGACGAGACCCTCCAGCGGAGTGAGACCCATCGAGGTATCGATACACTTGCCATCAACGACAGCAGCGATAGAACCACCGTTACCCACGTGGCAGGTTACCATCTTAGTACCTTCAGCCTTAATGCCTAAGAACTCGCAAGCACGAGCGCTGACATAACGGTGAGAGGTTCCGTGGAAACCATAACGACGGATGCCGTACTTCTCGTAAAGCTCATAAGGAATGGCGTACATATAAGCCTTGGGAGGCATAGTCTGGTGGAAAGCGGTGTCGAACACGCCCACCTGAGGCAGACCAGGCATCAGTTCCTTCACAGCATTCACACCCTTCAGGTTAGCGGGGTTGTGCAGCGGAGCCAGGTCTGAACACTTCTCAAACTCCTTCAGTACTTCATCAGTCAGAACAACTGACTTATTGAACTTCTCGCCACCATGCACCATACGGTGACCCACAGCGTCAATCTCGTCAAGACTCTTAATCACACCAATCTCAGGATCGGTAAGCAGCGAGAAGATGAACTTCACACCCTCAGTATGCTCAGGGATGTCGTGCATAATCTGCTTCTTCTCACCATTGGCCAGCTTCACCTTCACAAAGGCACCGTCCAAGCCCACACGCTCAGCACCACCACTGGTCATCACACTCTTGTCGTCCATATTGTACAAAGCGTACTTGATAGAGGACGAACCACAGTTTAATACTAATATCTTCATAATTCAGACCCCCTCCCAGCCTCCCCCTGTATGGGGAGGAGTAGTCACCTATTAGGGAGTTTTAGGGGCGTTTTTTATTTTGTTATACTTCGTTTTATCTATCTACTCCCCTCCATATAGGGAGGGGTTGGGGGTGGGTCTACTTCTTAGCGTCCATTGCCTGACAAGCGGTGATGGCTATCATGTAGTAGATGTCGTCTACAGAGCAGCCACGAGAAAGGTCGTTCACAGGACGAGCAATGCCCTGCAAAATCGGGCCAATAGCGATTGCATCACCCAGGCGCTGAACCATCTTATAGCCAATGTTTCCTACCTCGAGGTTGGGGAATACCAGCACGTTGGCCTTGCCAGCAATCTCAGAGCCAGGAGCCTTCTTGGCACCAACACTTGGTACGAGAGCAGCATCAGCCTGCAGCTCACCATCAATCTTCAAGTTGGGATCCAGCTCCTTAGCCAGCTTGGTAGCCTCAATGACCTTGTCGCACACCTCGTGCTTGGCAGAACCCTTTGTTGAGAAGCTCAGCATAGCCACTCTGGGGTCAGCAAAACCAGCAACACTCTTAGCAGTCTGAGCGGTGCAGACAGCAATCTGAGAGAGCTGAGCAGCATCGGGCATAGGTGTTACAGCGACGTCACCTACGACGAGCACACCATCCTCACCATATTGCTTCTCCTTAGAGATGAGCAGCAGACCACCACTAACGCAAGTGATACCAGGCTGGCACTTGATGATTTGCAGAGCAGGACGCAGGGTGTCGCCCGTAGTACTCAATGCACCAGAAATCTGACCATCAGCACCCTCAGTCTTGATAATCATACAACCCAGATACAAGGGGTTCTTAATCAGCTTGCGAGCCTCCTCGATGGTCATACCCTTCGACTTGCGAATCTCAGCCAGTTTCTCAGCCAGTTCCTCGCTCTTGTCGTAGTTCTCTGGGTCGATAAGGGTTGCCTTACCAATATTTGTCAGACCCTTCTCCTTGGCCAAAGCCTCCACTTTAGCAGGGTTACCAATCAGGATGATGTCTGCGAGGTTATCAGCCAATGCCTTATCGGCTGCACAGAGTGTACGCTCCTCTTCTGCTTCAGGGAGCACGATGCGCTGCTTGTTACTCTTAGCACGCGCTACGATTTGACTTAATAAATCCATAGTTTGCTTTTATTTAAAATTAGTCCTAAATTATTCACTGTCTGCAAAGGTACAAAATAATTCTCAATAATACATTATGAATTATGAATTATTAAGCGTTTACGTTTACGCAAGTTCCTGTGTCAGGATACTTTCTAACTTTTCAGCAGTCAGTCTCAACTGGAACTGACTATGTATGGCAACAGAAATGCCACCCGTCTCCTCAGAAACGACGATAGCCACACTGTCGCTCTCATGCGTAATACCCAATGCTGCACGATGGCGAAGTCCTAATTCCTTGGGAATGTTCAAGTTGTGCGATACAGGCAGAATACATCCTGCAGCCCTGATGCGATGATCGACAATCACCATAGCTCCATCGTGTAGAGGTGAGTTCTTGAAAAACAAGTTCTCTATCAGTCGCTGACTAATTTCCGCATCAATACGTTCACCAGTTGCAACAATATCGTCAAGAGGAGTAGCCCGCTGGATAACGATAAGAGCACCCACCTTCTTCTTACTCATACTCATACACGACATCACGATAGGCATGATGATCTGTTTCAGTTTCTCTGTATCTTGCTTCTTATCGTTAAGCGAAAGGAACTTGCGGAAACTCTTCATTCGCTGGTGAGCACCCAGGTTATAAAGAAACTTACGGATTTCGTCCTGAAACAGGATAACAAGCACAATGACACCCACGCTGACAAACTTGTCGAGAATGGACCCTAACAGCCTCATCTGTAAAACCTGCGACACCACCAGCCACAAAACAACAAACACCAGAATGCCCATGAAGACATTCAGTGAACGTGACTCTTTCATCAGTCGGTAGATGTAATAAAGTATCAGGGCTACCAACAGGATGTCGACAATATCTTTGATTCCAAATTCGAAGAACATAGTATATAGAGATGACTGTTTAGAGTTTAGAAAGGATTTTCACACATTCCACCGCTTCACGAACATCGTGGACTCGCAATATAGAGGCACCCTTCAACAGGGCAATGGTATTGAGCGCTGTTGTTCCATTGAGAGCCTGTTCCGGATTGGTTTCCAACAGCCTGTATATCATCGATTTACGAGAAACGCCAACGAGCACTGGGAGTCTTAACATTTTAAGACGTTCCAACTGACTCATGACCTCATAATTCTGTTCTAACGTCTTGCCAAAACCAAAGCCAGGGTCAATAATAATATCTTTCTGTCCCATGGAACGCAACTTGTCTGCTACCTCAGCACAATCGAGCAGGATGTCCCTCATAGTGCTCTTCCTGGACATATATATATAAGGAACGCGCAAGCGACTGACCATACGGAACATGTCATGTTGGCTGTTAGCAGGAGCACCCACATCGTTGATGATGTCAACTCCGTATTCCTCGACTACCATACGAGCCACTGAAGGACGGAAAGTGTCGACACTAATAATGGCTTGAGGGACCTCGCGACGAATAATCGCCAAACTCCAACGCAGGCGCTCCATTTCTTCCGATTCACTAACGGGTACACTATCCGGACGTGTCGAACAGGCCCCCACATCGATGATGCTACCACCTTGAACGAGAATCTCTTCTGCCCTTTTAGCCACGTCGTGTTCCGTCTGCTGACGACTATCAGCATAGAAAGAGTCTGGCGTCACATTAAGGATGCCCATCACCTGTGGTGTGTTGAGTTCAAGCAACTGCCCGTTACAATTCAGCGTATAGTCCATAACTGCCTACAAAGGTAGTGTAAATCGAATAAAATGCAAAATAAATTAGGATTTATTTTCATTTTCGAGATGCAACTTATCTATTGGATTTCGAGTTCTTTAAATTCTACATCCTTGGTGTCAATGCAGACAGTATAAGTACCCGCATTAATCTGGGTACCAGTGGTCGTCGAGAGCATTTTGAACTTATTGGGCGTGGGAGGGAACGTGATGTCACGATCCACCAGCGTGGTACGCTTCGAATCCGTAATGGTCATGCGGGCCTTCACAGGGTTGCCTGTCGTGTTCTTATAACGGAAACGCAGGGCATACTCCTGACCCAAACCAGGCTTGATGACAAAGGAGGTTCCGCTACCTGCTTTTGTCTTTTGGCTATTAGCTGCAGGCTCATAGACGGAAGCCGGACGGGCTTCTGTATCTTTTGGCAGCAACTCCTTTGGCAACTTTGCGATGGTGTCTGTATCGAAGGCTCGCCAAGAGGTCGGAATTGCATTTACCGTTTGTTGCGACTGAGTCGCAACAGGCGATACAGTTGCTATCGCAATACCACAAATGACAGCCTGCCCAGCCTTCACTTCTGGGAAGGAGATACGAAGTTTTCCGTCTTTAGCCTTAGCAGTAACCACACGTTTCATGGCCCCACAATAGCCAGCCTCAGCCCATGGGTCGAGATCATCGACAACAGTCTCACCATTCACAGCTACATCAAAGATGCGCATGCCCTCATAGTCATCACGCTCGCCACCACCCTTTCCGTGCCAAGGCTCCGCGAAGTAAAGTTCAATGCGATACTCGCTGTCAGTAGTTCTCCCACCTGAAGGTAGGAGTGTGGCACGCAATCCTCCACTGACATCTAAGTCGTACCACAAACGATGGCGTCCAAAGCGGAAATATTGGAACAATTCGTCGCTCTTGGTTCCACGAATGTCTTCTGCGATGTGGCGTTGCGAAGCCTGATAGGGATGCATGCCATAGTCCTGACCCCACGAGTGGCTATAGAGGGTGTCGTCCGCCAGCCATTGCTGTCCGAACTCATCGACAAAAGCATCACCACCACAATTGATGCGGTATAGATACTGATACCCATCAGCACCCTTCACGAGGTCGCGATTCCTGTCAGCAGCGGTGGGATTGTCTGCAGCATTGGAATTAAACCCTGCAGCGGTGCCCACTGTGCCCGACGGTTTTCCGTCGGGTCTTCCCGCATACCGCTGCCTATACATATAATACGCAGGCGTAGGCTCCTCCCAAATCGTCGTCAGCCCTTTATAGTTGATCGGTCCAATCTTGTCGATACGACGTAGGGCGCCATCGGGTTGCACACGGCCTGGATTGTCGTGTGAGGTGAAGAGCCACTGGAAGTGGCCGCAGACGCCCTTGCTGTCAGCGGTTTCCCCGCTGACATCAAACGCTTTCTCTGCCAACCGCACCTTGGTTTCCAATAGCTTGGTAAAACTTTCCTCGCTATATTTCGCATCACCATGCAGGTCGATGGTGCGCCAAGCACCATATTCGCCATTCAGCAATTGCTCAGGGCGCTTCAGCTCATTGTCGTAGTTCTCAGCAGAGCCTCCGTATGTGCCACTCCAGTTCTGGATGACGTTCCAATCGGTACCCTCACCACCATTACACGTAGTAATGAGGCGCTGATCACGACAGGTGGGGTCAAGCGAGCGGATAATATCGCTGCACTCTTCTGCAAAGTCCTTGGGCAGGATACTCTCGTTCTGCAATCCCCAAAGGATAACAGAGGGCGAATTGCGACGCTCCTTAATCCATCGCACTAGCAGCCGTTTGAAGTTCTCACGGAATTGTGGAGTATCGTACCAGATATGTGCTGAGAACTGGCTCCAGAAGAGGATGCCTTGTTCGTCGAGCAACTGCTGATAGAGCAGGTTATGGGGCTGATGGGCCTCTCGGAAGGCGTTAAAGCCCGCATTGGTAATCTGCTTGATGCGCGAGCGGATCTGCTCTGGGGTAAAGGCGTGGCTATTACCCAAAAGGTGTTCATACTCGCAAGTGCCATTGATAAAGACTGGCTGTCCGTTGAGGAAGAAACGATGATCTCCGTCGTTGCGCTTAACAGGCCATGAGATGTTACGAATACCGAAGGGTGTCCGCACCTCATCGAAAGTAACGTAGGCAGGCTCACGCTGTTGGTTGCTATCACCATCGTAATGGTCTGGTCGCTTTAGCATTGATGTGAGCGTGTAAAGATAAGGATCGTCAAGACACCAGCGGTGTACATTGGATATGGCAGAAGACTGGTGGATGACTCGCATTTCTCCTGGTTCCAGTCTCATTTCTTGTGATAGGCGGAACACAGTTTTGCCAGAGGCGAGGGCAAACTTATTGACCAGTTCAAAGGTCTGAGGCTGTTGGGTGTAATTCTTGACCTCTGTGTCGATAAATACTGAGTCACAGGTAGCGTTATTCCAAATATGCACACCAAAGGGTTCAATGCGCACAGCATCCGTTTCGATGAGCGTTACAGGACGGAAGATGCCAAAGGGCTGACTACCTTCAGAGAAACCCCATTCTGATGAGCAACCTCCACATACCCAAGGTGACTCCGTCTGCATGGCAGGATGATCGACAAGAACGTGTAATGTGTTCTTGCCCGTATTCAAAGCCTCTGTAACGTCAAGGGTAAAGACGGTGCGACCAATCAGTTCCTTAGAATATTGCGTATCATTAAGGGTGATGGTAGCATACGTGCCCACGCCCTCGAACTGCAGGAAGTAGCGCTTATCCTCTTGTGGTTGAGCGACGAATGTTTTCTGATAAACGGCACTACCGTGCAGGTTTCCATGCCGTAGCTGGCGGTAGCCGTAGTAGTCATCGAAGTTGTGGGGGATGGTGACGCCCGATGGTTCTGCCACCGTTCCCGACGGTTCTCCGTCGGGCACAATGCTTGCCATCCATCCTTCGTTGAGGTTAGTGATCGTGCGACGACCTTTGCGTTCAGGTTCTGGAAAACGCACCTCAGAGCGCCCCATGGGTACACTCGTAGCAACGGCGATGCCACGCTGTTGATCGTTGTTCACTGCACAATAAAAATGGTACACCACCCCATCGTGCTTCACTACATAGCTCTTATGGGCAAACATCTCGTCGTAGGGTTTCGTGGGCCAGATGAGGTCTTCACCCTCCCATCGCTGCCAATGAATGAGGTCGCGACTCACAGCAAAGGTATTGAAGGCATTATACTTGCGCGACGGGTCGTAGGCCTTGAAATAAAACATCACATACAGGTCGCCCATCTTGGCTATCTGGGCATCACCCGTGATGATGCCACCTACCTCATTGGCAAAGACGGGATTACCATCATAGCGTTTCCATTTCTTCAGGTCGTTGCTGAGGGCTATACCAATGCGCTCAGCCTTCAAATTGTTATCTGGATTGACGCCGCCAGCATTGTAGAACATCACAAAACGATACTTCGCCAGTTCTTTGGGCAAACCACTCCCCTCGCCCTTCGGAGAGGAGCTGGGGGTGAGGCTATAAATGGTACTCTTGTATTGCACCAATTGCTCCCACCATTGCACGTCTTTGTCATTAATGCTCATCAGCGGTTTTTCGCCTGACTGCCACTCATGGGCTTTAGTGATTTCGCCCTGTGTCCAAGCCATTCCGATGTTCAGGGGTTCGCGCACAGCTTCGTAGCCTGTACCGTGCCCACCGATATAGGTCATCCAATGCTTGCCTTTGTATTCGCCGAGCTCGTAGCCCCCGCCCCAAGTCCAATCGATGAGGGCAGGAAAACCACCTCGCTGATTCATGTCCCAACCATCGTCTTTATACGACAGAAGGCGTCCCTTCGTCGTCCAATGCAACAAGTCGTCACTCTCAGCCAGCCACGTCTCATAGCCTCGTCCATCGAGTCCGTCCTTGCCGTTATAAACGACATAGGTCATCAGCCATTTTTCGCCTTCACGGAACACTGTCGGACAGTCTATCTTGTGGTAGTTGTCCGTAGGGGCTACCACCATACCATATTTATAAGGCGTGCGCACCTCTTGGTAGATGCGCTGCATCTCTTGCTGGCTGATATCGTCAGCCAGCAAAGGAGAAAAGGTAAAAAGGTAAAAAAGTAAAACACCCCATACCCTTATGTCTGCCTGCTTATTGCCTGTCTTTCTCATTGCACTATTTTTTTACCTTTTTACTTTTGAAACAGCCAATCAACTTCGCTGGATGGTCCACTTAAGCCGCAGTCGCGTGGAGTGATGGTGCTATCCGTAAAACCTGCCACCATAAGAATTCCCTTTGGCAGACGGATGGTGTTACGACCTGCTGGCAGAGAATACTGATGAATATTGACTTTAGGCATCTGTACGATGCTGATGGCATTGGTCAGAATGGGTTCTGCCTGACCGTACTCATTGCCCGTTGCGTCAATCTCCAGTTTGGGAGCCTTGGCAAATTTCTTATCGTCATCCTTGAAAAGACCAACCAGCACCTTGACGGGGTTCTCGCTCTCAAAAACAAGAGTCGTTCCCACAATGCGGGTGGTGTCGCGATTCAGCACGAGGGCTTGCAGGCCGGCCAACTCAGGAGCAATGGAATCGACGGGGGTATCTGGACGATTCTCAAAGAGGATGGCACCCTTCTCGAGTGTAACGGTGGCGCCTTTGTAGTTGACCTTTGCATTATTTGCAGGCAGTATCTTGACATTCGTCTGTGCTACAGGATGCTTCAGCTTCTCGATGTTCTCCTTAAAGGCATCGAGTTCCTCCTGATACACCTTTTCCAGTTCGCCCCATGTCTTCATCTTGCCTCCATCACCTCCTACCGGGATGCGGCGCTGCTGCGTCTGCATGGAGTTAGCATAAAGATAACTACTATCTGCAAAAGCAACAAGTTCATGCCAAAGAGCCACACTTTGTTCCAACAAAGGAACGGCATTGTCTAAATACTTAAGGTCTTTTGTCCATTTGTAGTTCAAAACCTGCTGGGCAGCAAGCACCTTTGCACGGAATGATTCTGCAAATTTCCAATAACAGAACATGTCGTTGGCAAAGCGTAGGAATTCCTCTTGATGCTTTTCAACGTTCTGTACGGCAAAGATAACGTTACGTGCTGCATTATTTCCGTGTTCCACACATTGGTCAACAATGTCTAAAGGCAGCTCACCTTGATGTTTCTCGCCTTTATATTCTTTTTCCACGTATTCTATGAGTTTCTCGCCCTGTGGTCCACAGCTCTCATAGAAACCAGGATAGATGGTGTATTTGTAGGGGTTGACAAGTTGTCCCATTGTCATACCAAGAAGAAGCGTCTGGCGGTTACCCTCCGTAATGCCGAAGCGACGCAGCAATTTGGGAGCAATCTCGCCACTTTCATTATAGGCCTCCAACACTAGTTGACCTGTGTATCTGTCTTTAATACCATAATAGTCCATAAGAATCTTAAGCCAGTATTCACTGTCTTCGCCACGCTGGTCATTCCACGCATAGCGTCCCCAAGCTTGATACCACATCCAGTCGCGATCCAACTGTTTCAGACGTTCGCCATTGGGTAACTTGTCTGCCGTATAAGGCCAGTCCCAATAGGAAGCCTGCGGATAGAGGTGCAAACCCTTCGAGTGATGTACACGATGCATAGCCTGAACGGTTTTCTCGATAAAAGCGGGCGACGACCAACGCCAAGGTTCCAAGTTCGCCAAGATATGTACGTTATCGATATGCACTGGAGCAGCATCTGCCAGCTGACGATGCGTCTCGCCCCAAGGACCTCCTGGCTCGTAGGTGGTCAACGACTCCCCCGTATATTTCGACATTGTATAAATGTTGGGATAGAGGGGGAGCGACTCCTTCAGCACCAATGGGCCGTCTGTGTCGTGGGAACGGAGCACGATGGGGGGGAGCCCCGACGGAGAACCGTCGGGCACAGTGGCTCGTCCACTGGCTGTCAGTCCGTCCTTAATGCCTGGGATAATGGTCTCCTTCATCCACGTTACGTCATCATCTATCGTTGCCATTGCTTCGCCCAAGCAGACTAACAGTCCCACATTGGGATATTTTTCGATAAAGGCGGCAATGGACTTGCGGGTATAGTCAGAAATCAGTGGTGTGATGGGGCGATGACGATCCTGTGTCTTCAGGCCATAGTGGTCGGCAAAGGGCTTACTCAGGATGATGTTATAGAACATCTGAATGACCCAAATGCCACGTTTGTCAGCCTCGTGGGTCAGGAATGAGAAGATTTCCTCGTTCTTCTTAAAGGTCTCCTCGTCTACCTCCAAGGCGAAGGGATAGTCCTTCAGTTTCACCAGCGAGGCAAAGGGATGTCCGTTCCAAAGGTACAGCGAATTGTATTTGTTCTCAACCATCATGTCGAGATACTTCAGCCACTCTGCCTTATCGTAAAACCAAGGGAAGTTCTCGGGCGTATAGGGGTATTCATACACAGCATGACCAGGCAGATACACCGTCTTCTGCAGTCCGATGCACGTGCCGCGCATCACCATACCTGGTGTCTCCTGCACAGGCTCGATATCCAGCGACCCTTTTTGACGAATACGGTCAGCCAGTTCCACGCAACCATAGATAACACCCGTCGCATCGTTGCCCGATACCACGATTCCCTGAAGGCCCGTACTCACGGCCTTCTTATCTTTCGTGATGGTATATCCCTCAGCAGGACCATTACTAGCATTAGTCAGCGTAATGCGCAATCCTTTCTTTGGCGTGACCTCATACCCCATGTCTGTCAGTTTCTTCTGGAGGTATTCGGCAGCATACTGCTCACGTGCTGACGCTCCTTTGGATGTTACCACGCTAACCCGTTGTGCCATAGCCAAAAAGGTTATCGTGAGTCCAATGTATAAAACTATGATTCTCTTCTTCATCTCGCTATACCTTTTATATATAAAAAAGACTGATGACGTAGGGTTTTGTCATCAGTCTTATCTTACACAGCAATGTCCTGTTGTCGCCAGAACCGATAGGTGATATCTTCAAATTCCCCATCGATGTTACGACGATAGAGACGTTGGTTGGTGGTGGCTGACTTCAACGGACCAAGGTGTCTGATGTAGGGACCCACCTTGATATAGTCAAAGTCTTGCTTGTTGACAACCGACGGAATACGTATACGTCCACTATACCACGCCACATGAAACTGAGGATGATACTCGTGAATATACTGTGCCAACTGGTTGACAGCACGAGGATCGGCATCACCACCCATAAAAGAGATGCAGGTGATGTCTGTGCCGTATTGCGACACGAAATCATCAATGGCATCCGTTGTCAATGGCAAGCCAACATCCTCCCACAGGTAATGGCTGTGACACCCCGGACAGTGGCACGGGCAATTAGAGATATTAATTGCCAGTGTCACTTCGTCGGGTATCTCCTGAAAAACAACTCCAGTATTAACGTATTTCAACATGATTTAAGCCTCCGCATGTGCATAGAAACGGCGTGCTGCCTCTTCCTGACGGGGCTGTGAGAAGTTCGAGACGCGTTTCAGATAGCCAATGATACGGGTCATGTAGTCCACATTCTTCGAGTGGCAGTGCGGACACTCCTTCAGATAGCGTTTGTCGATGTGACCACAGTCGTTGCAAACGGTGTTGGGGATATTGAACGTGAAGTAGTTACAACCCTCCTGGGCAGCCACCTTCAGCAGATGCAGATACTGCTGCTTAGACAGGTGCTCGTCCAAGTTCATGTGCAGAGCAGAACCACCCGTGAGATGCTCGATATAAGGAGCACCATGCAGTTTGAACTTGTCGATGACGCTGAGCGAATCGTCCTCAACCACATAGAAATAGCTGTTGTAGCAGTCGCGTGGTACGAAGTAGCCGTCCTCACGATCCCACTTGGCATGCTTCACACCAACGTTCTCAGCAGGAATCATCTCACAGTTGAACATCACTTCCTTCGAACGGTACTGCTTGTTGTACTTCTCGATGAGTCCAAGGATACCCTGAACGAACTTCTTATAGTCATCGTTGGGCGTAATCTTCAGACCCATGAATTCTGCGGCTTCCACAAGTCCGTTGATACCGATGGTCAGATACTGGCGATTGATGTTGATATAGCCAGCATCGAACAACGGCAGCATGCCATGAGCCTGCAGTTCCTTCAGATTCTCGTTGTAGGCCATCTGTACCTTGTGGCAAAGATCGATGATACCCTCCAGATACTGCAGGTAATCCATCTTGTGGTTCACAGCATACTGGATACAACGGTTCAGATTGATGGTGAGCACAGACTTCGAACCTGTCGACACGCCACCAGCACCCAGCGTATAGCTGAAACCGTTGTCGGTAATCTCGTTGCGCAGACGGCAGCAAGACGACAGTGAGTCGGCGTTGTCGCTCATGTAGGTGAAGAACGAGTGGCCCTCAGCATACATCTCAGCGGTAAAGTCGCCCCATTCCTTGTCCTTGCACTCACCGTTCTCGTCGACGAGCAGCGCCATTGTCTCAACAGGGAAAGTCAAGAGGGTCTTGGTACGCTCCTGGTTGAACCACTTCATGAAGCGCTTCTGCAACCAAGAAAGGCCGTCCCAATCAGGCTGAGAACCATCGGGGAAGTAGAACTCACCGAAGATGCTCTGGAAATAGTACTTGTCGTAGTAAGCCACATTCCAGAATACAGCCTGATAGTTACGGGCACCTGTGGGCTGATTCAGGGTATAGACAATCTGTTCGAAATAGTCAGTAATGACCTTGTCGATGGTACGCTTTTTCAACGAGAGGTCTGCCTGGTCGTCAGGACGCTTCCAATAGTCTTTGCCATATTCGTTGCCGATGAAATAGTTCATGTACATCAGGAACTCAGGCGTAGCACAGGCACCGCTCAACATCGAGCTGACCATAAAGACCATATTAACAAAACCGCCAGCAAACGACTTCAGGTTCGTGGGAGCAGTAGAGTTGCCACCAATGGCGGTCGTACCACCAATGAGCCAGGGGTACATGGTAATAGACGCACAATAGTTGGCCAACGATGTCTCGTCGTTCTTATATATAAAATGATGGGTCAGTTTGTCGATATACTCGCTGGCGAGGTCTTTGCCGTACATCTTCTTGATACGGTCAACCAGCAGACGACGGTTCAAACGAATGAAGTTCGACTTGGGTAACTCGCCAATCAGCGTGGCAATATTCTTGTGCTCCACGTTGGCATTGGCATCATACTTCGAACCCGTTGCAGCGTTCACCGATTCGGTGTACTCTGACAGGAACATCATTTTCTCCAAAGTGTCACGATCCTCTGAGTGTTCTTGACGATAAAGGATAAACGACTTGGCCACCTTGTAGAAGCCTTCGCGCATCAGAGCCTCCTCTACCTGGTTCTGAATATCCTCCACCTTAATGTCGTCGTGCATGTCCAGATGGCTCAGAATCTTCGAAACTGTTCCAAGGTCAGCAGGTTCATCAACACTCTCGAATGCCTTCACAATGGCATTCATAATCTTGTCTAAAGAGAAGCGATCTTTCGTTCCATCACGCTTCGTAATAGTAAAGTTTTTAATCTCCATCATTTGATTATATCTCTTTTTATTTAGTTACTGACTTAGGGTTGTCCTCCCTTAAAGTGTTCCGTTTTGGACAACTTTTTGTTTTTCAATTTTCAAAAAGTTTCCCGTTTCGGTAAACGCTAATCGCTTGCAAAGGTACAAATATTACCCGAATTAGATACACTTTTCCTCTAAAATAATTTGCAAAAAAACGTTAACAGAAGAAGATTCATAGAGAGTGATTACTAATCACACGCTCGTACGTCTTTAATATATAAGCAGATAACAACAAATTATTAAAGTGCATATGAACAATAGCAAGTATCGTGGCGTGGTGGTCCCAATGGTGACCCCTGTCACTCAAGACGGACAGTTGGACTTGGGGGCTGTCAAACGGATTATTGACTTTTTTGCTCATTCAGGAGTGTCTCCTTTACTGATGGGCACCACGGGTGAAGGCAACAGCGTCAGTCAGGCTGACGGACAACTCTTTGTGGAGACTGCCGTAAAGGCTGCCGACGGGCGAATCACAATCTATGCAGGCCTGACGGGCAACTGTTTTGCCGAGCAAGTGCGCCAAGCAGAGGTCTATACAGCTTTGGGCGCCGACGTCATTGTAGCCACCCTGCCCACCTACTATGCACTGACTCCAGAGCAGATGTACGATTATTATAAAACGTTGGCAGACTGCATCACGGGTCCGCTGATGCTGTATAACATTTTGGCGACGACTCACATGTCGATTCCTGTAGATGTGATTAAGAGATTGGCCGACCATCCAAACATCGTGGGTTTGAAGGACTCGGAGCGCGACTTGGAGCGTATGGCACAATGTATCGAGATTGCCAAGGGTCGCGACGACTTTGCCTACTTCTGCGGATGGGCCGCCCAGAGTGCCCACTCGTTGGAATTGGGTGGTAACGGTATCGTACCTTCAACGGGCAACTTCGTGCCTGAGATGTTCCAACAACTCTTCGAGGCTGCCGTTGCAGGCGATATGGAAACAGCCAACCGTTTGCAAGATGAGACAAACGAGATTGCCAAGATCTACCAAAAGGACCGCACCCTCGGACAGTCGCTTACTGCCCTGAAGGTGATGATGCAGACCAAGGGGCTCTGCGAGCCTTGGATGTTGATGCCGCTGACGCGTCTGTCCATGTTCGAAGAACGAGCCATTACCCTGAAAGCGCAGGCCATTTAAGGCTTAGTCCGTTCGTAATATCGAAATAACGAAATATCGAAATGCATATCATAGATTACGTCATTGTACTGCTGTCCATTCTGGCTGCAATAGGCACAGGTGTATATTTTGCACACAAGCAAAAGGACACGTCGCAATACTTTGCTGGCGGAGGAAAGATTCCTGCCTGGGCTGTGGGTATATCCATCTTTGCCACGCTGATTTCAAGTGTCACATTCCTCGCCTATCCTGGTGCTGCGTATGCTGACAATTGGATTCTTTTGGTGCAGGGACTGATGGTGCCCATCGTGCTACTGGCACTCATTGGCATCATCGTACCGCTGTTCCGCAAGGTCATCCGCCTGTCAACCTACGAATACTTCGAACGTCGCTTCGGACTCTTTGCCCGCCTCTATTCGTCGTTTGCCTTCACGCTGGGGCATTTCTCGAAGGCAGGAACCGTATTCTTCTTGGTATCGATGGCACTGGCGACGTTTCTTAACATTAATATATATAGTATAGTACTCATTCTGGGTATTACCATTATCATCCTGACGCTGTTTGGCGGTATGGAAGCTATTGTGTGGATGGATGTGGCACAGGGATTCCTGCTCATCGGAGGTGGCGTCATCTGTATCGGCATCCTCTTGTTCGGCATTGATGGCGGACCAGCAGAGACTTTCCGCATTGCCTCTGAGTACAACAAAATCAGCTTTGGCCCCTACGACTGGGACCTCACGCAACTGACGTTCCTCGTGATGGTGCTCAACGGTATCTTCTATGCTTTGCAGAAATATGGCACCGATCAGACCATCGTACAGCGTTATCTGGCTGCCAAAAACGACAAGGAGGCCAAGAAAGCTGCCTATATCGGTGTGCTGATGAGTGTTCCCATCTGGGCGCTGTTTATGTTCATCGGTACGGCGCTCTTTGCCTACTATCATGCACAAGGGGCACCCCTATTGCCTGAGGGCATCAAGGCGGACGAGGTATTTCCTTATTTCATTGCCCATGAACTGCCTGTTGGTATTCGTGGCCTCATCATTGCTGCCCTTGCAGCAGCGGCCATCTCGTCGTTGGATTCTGACCTGAACTGTCTGTCAGCTATCGCTGTGCAAGACTATTACAAGCGCTTCAAGAAAGATGCTACCGACCAGCAACAGCTGCGTTTTGGTAAGTGGATGGTCGTTGCCTCGGGTGTTGGCGCCATTGGGGTAGCCTGTCTCTACATCTTCTGGGGAGGTGAAGGCATCTTGGGAGCTTTATTCTCGCTCTATGCCATCTTCTCAGCAGGTATTGTGGGCATCTTCGTGTTGGGACTGTTCAGTCGCAGGGCCAACAAACAGGGCCTCTACATTGGCATTGCGGCTGCTGTCATCTATACGGCCTACGCTGTGCTGACATCCACAAAAGTCGACATTGATGGCGACGGCGTGAAGCAGACGCTGCTCGACCTGGGCGATTGGAACTTCACCCACCATAAATATATGTTAGGTGTCTACAGCCACCTCATCGTCCTCGTCGTTGGCTATGCGGCCAGTTTCCTGTTTAAGACTCCGCTGGCTGACAAGGAACTGACCATCTGGGGCTATCTGGAAGAAAAGAAGGAACAACAACGTTAGTCGTTGGCACCGTTTCGCGTATACAGGCGGGCCACGATGGCTCCGCTGATGTTATGCCATACGCTGAAAATGGCGCCAGGAATAGTGGCCAACGGATAGGCCGCAAAGTGCAGGGTTGCCAGACTGCTGGCCAACCCTGAATTTTGCATACCCACCTCGATGGATATGGCTCGTTTCTTGGATTCGGACAAACCCAGCAGACGACCTATCAGATAGCCAAGAGTGAGTCCACAGATGTTGTGGAGCATCACTACAAGGACGATAATCAGTCCGCCTGCCAACAGCTTGCTGGCGTTGGCAGCAATGATGATGGCCACTATCAGTGCAATGGCTATTGAGGAGAAGGCAGGCAGATAGTCCGTTGCCCGCTCAGTTAACTTGGGCCAGAGTCCTTTCATGATCAGTCCGACGACAATAGGCAGTATGACCACCCAGAGAATGCTCAACAACATACCTACCACGTCGACATTGACACTTTTCCCAGCCAAAGCCCACGTCAACAAAGGGGTCAGCAACGGGGCCAGCAAGGTGGAAACGCCTGTCATTCCCACGGAGAGTGCTAAGTCGCCTTTAGCCAGATAGGTAATCACGTTCGACGCCGTACCCCCAGGACAACAGCCAACAAGCACGACACCCAGCGCCAATGCCTCGTCAAGCGAAAAGAGTCGCGCCCGTCCCCACGCCAACAAAGGCATGACGGTAAACTGCGCCAGACAACCGATAATGACATCTTTGGGGCGACTGAACACAATCTTGAAATCTTGCAGGTTCAGCGTCAGTCCCATTCCAAACATCACCACGCCCAGCATATAATTGATGACCGTCGGGCGCACCTGTTGCAGCACCCCAGGGAACACCAATGCCAGCAAAGCAGCCGCCAGCACCAGCACGCCCATATATTCTGATATATAATGACAGAGTTTCTTCATTCCTTATTCCTTCTCCGATAACACTTTTCGCCACAAAGGTACAACATAACAGCGAATCCTACAAATAAAAAACAAAAAAACTATGCCCCATGTGCCCCAATTGCGGGAAACCCCTTTGTACAAAGGGTGCTTTTGGGAGCTATGTTTGCCAAAAAGGGTGCCCCAACCCCGCCCTAACAGTGCCCCTTACAAAAACTTGATTTTAGCTTTTGCGTATACGCGAACGGTCGTTTGGGCTAACGCGCACGGTTGTTTGGGCTAACGCGCACGGTTGTTTGGGCTAACGCAAACGGTTGCGAGAAGGCTTCTCTGTCCCTCCCACAACGGCACTTGCACCTTGCTCGGACGGGGCCTGTACCCTATAAGGCCCTATTTGAACAACGCAAAGGAGATAATACGCCAACCTCAATCGCCTCAGCTACAGCTCCGCCTCTCGCGAACTCTCCAAACTCGTCGCTGATTCCCAATCAGGCATCAAGGCCAAAGGCGCCGCCTCCCACAAAGTCTGGGTCCACAATCCCTAAATACCAAAGAAAAAGTGACCAGAGGAATAAGCCCCTGATCACTTTTTTCCGTGCTTGTGACTCACATCCGGACAAGAATATATTCACAGGATTCACCCTCACTACTTTGTTCATAAAAGAACAAGGTCTGGCCATCACTACTGAATTCATACCGCAATGTTTCTGATTTCCCATCATCACGAACCGTTGTGATAAAATTTTCATTTGTTGACCAAGTTCCTTGGCTGTTTATATTTGTGAAACCCTCTTGTGGCAATTTCCACTCATCATAATAATATCTGCCATTAGCTTCAAATATAAAACCGCAGGGCTCTTTTGTGTCAGCGTCCCACCATGTTCCGATTAATCTTGCGTCGTGTTCCCCATCCCCTTCGTTATTATTATTTTCTTCTATTTCGCGAAAGTATGTACGAGCTATATCTTCGGTTTTGATAACGATCTCTGAACCGTCCGTTTTCTCTATAACCATTTCGTACTTTTTCTGTCCAAAAACTGCTATATGGTACAAGCAAACCAATGCAAATAATAATGTAATTCTTTTCATGACTTGTTTTACGTTATTTGTTTATGACTTTTACTTTGTTATTTGGTGTACTGATAATATAGGTTCCCTTTGGGAAACTCTCAATACTAATTTCAAGAACGCCATCACTACTTGGGCTATACTGGCCTATTTTCTTGCCGTCGATAGAAAAGACCGAAGCAGAAAATCCATTGCTGACATTTCGGAATATAATATGTCCATCACGATATTGAGGAGCACCTGTTAACGCTTCTATCCCAGAAGCAGCATTGCCAACAACATAACAGTCAATATCATCAATAGGAAACATGATAGTAATAACCTCGCTGGTTACAACCATGTTTTCGCCAGAAAAGGTAATGACGGGATTGGTAGACAACTCAAAAACCGTCTCGTTGCCACTTTTCTGTTTTATAGTAATGCTTTCAGCATACAGAAACATAGTAATTGCTGAAAAAAGAACTAGTAGAAATCTTCTCTTCATAATTGAAATGCTTATTTTGCTGTGAGCAGTTCCTGCATACGGGCGTTCAGCTCGTTGCAGTCGCTCAGTAGGTTCCAGATGGCATCTTCGGAAAGAACGCCGCGTTTTAAGTCGTTTGGCAACAGGCCTTGCTCGTCGTCGGCAAAGTCTTGTTTCCAGTCCTTGCTACCATAATAGGCAGAAAGTTCGCTGATGGCCTTCTGCGCAGCAGCAAAGTCGTCGAGTGCTGCTGACAGTTGCATCACTGCCTGTGAAGCATGGTCCAAATGCTGCTCCATCAATTTGATTCTCTCAATCTGTCTCGTCATGATATGTCACTTTATAAACTATTTGCTGATGAAAGCCACTTGCGCTTACGGTGGCGATAGACGAGTAGTAGGAGGAGGCCGATGGACAGAGGAATGAGCATCACCACAGCGAAAAGAACGAAAAAGGCTGCACCGATGTTGACACCTATGGCTCCACGAGGAACCCACTCGGGTTCGCTGTAAAGTTTGAGACTGTCCTGCAGGGATGCAACCGCCAATGAGTCGTTGCGGGCTTGGGCGGCATCTATCTCTGCCTGAATACGCTGATACTGGGCTTTCATGTACACAGAGTCAGCTTCGTAAGCCTGCATTGCTTCCTCGTATTCCATTTGCGAGGCTTTGTATTCCGCACGTTTGTTGTCGAGCTGCTTTTCTGAATCAAAAATCAGATACACGAAAAATGATATCAGCAACATGCTGGCTACCGTAAGCAGGCAGCCAGCATGGTATAGACAACCACTGGGTTTCTTGACAGGACGGATTGGGTCGTTTTGCATCAAGTTTCAAACCCCGTGATTAATACTTATTTACTGATGTCCTGTGACACTTCCACCTTGGCGTGCATTACATAATCAGTAGGAATCAGATATTTCTTTGACGAGACGATCTTAAGCGGTGCTCCCACCATGTCGCCAATATTCTTACTGACAGTGAAATTGACAACGCCATTACCGAGAGCCACTTTCTTGCCGTTAGGCAGTTTCAACTCTTTAATGTCAATGACGATACGCTTTTTCTCGTTGACCAGAAAACGCTGTTTCAGCGAGGTGCGCACACGTGCTGACACCTGCGAACCTTTGGGGATAGCTATCTCGCCCGATTCTAATTTCACATCATCAGCAGTAGCCAGCTCTATCATCTGACCCTCTTTCAGTTCATTGGCATTAATGCTTGTTACTGCCACAACAGGGACATCGGTACCTGCAACAAGTAACTTCTTGTCCTGGGCGTTTGTCTGGAAGACACTTGCCACCAAAGCTATCAGAATGAATGCTATCTTTTTCATATCCTTATTATATTAATAGGTATAGATTTCGCCTGTCATAGAAGCGTGACCGTCCTGGAAGAATCCGCCAGACTGGCTCTGCTGACTCAACAGAAGTACGATACATCCGCCACGGGCTGCTGCCTCCTTGCGAATCTTCTTCATCGTCTTCTCGCTGAAATGACCTGCCGTAGTAGAGAACGACCAAGTACCCGTAGAGTGCTTTTCCACCTGTCCGAGCGACTTCAGTCCCAGCACCTCGTTCTTGTCGTTGACGATGCGCACCTTCTCCCAGTCTTTCTCTGACTCGATGAAGATTTTCTGTGACATCTGCTGAACGCGTCCACTAGCGAAACGTATCTCAGCAATAGCAGCACGGCCAATAATGTTCATGGCATCCTCACCCTCGTAACAAAACTTAATGCTAATTTCTGTCACCTCACTCACCTTGCCTTTCGCAATGTTACCATTGTGGAAAACGACCTCGTCTTGAGCAGCACACTGAAGGCTGACCATCAAGAACAAAACATAAATCAATCTTTTCATAATTCAATCTATTTAAAGTAGTAATTTTATCCGATTTGGGGGCAAAGATACGAATTATTATTCAATCGTGCAAATATTTGGAAACGAAATTTGCTTTTCCGCATTTTCCGAAATGTAATTAGGCAAGGATGACAAAACAAAAGGATGTCCGTCTATAATATATAGTATATAGACAACAGAAGGCAAACGTTATGAAAGCAATTACACTTTTGCAGCCACAGAAAATCGTGTTTGGCACGGGCTGCATCGAGACATTTGTAGAAGACTATCAGAAACTGGGCCTGCAGCGCTTGTTTGTGCTGACGGCTCCTCCCATCCGTCCTTTGATTGAAGAACCGTTAGAGGAACTTCGCAAGGCCGGCATCAGCATCGAAATATTTCAAAACATCCTGGCTGAACCTACTGTCAACGATTTCAAGGCCATCCTTGAGGTAGCTCGCGAGTTCAAGGCGGACAGCGTCGTGGGTATTGGTGGAGGCTCAGTGCTCGACGTTACGAAACTCGTCGCTGCCTTTATCAATAGCGACCAACAAGTAGAAGATTGCTTTGGTACAGGCTTCATTCAGAAGAAGGGTCTGTGGTTTGCCTGTCTGCCCACAACAGCAGGAACGGGCAGCGAGGTGTCGCCTAACGCTATCCTGTTAGACGAGCGCGACCACTTGAAGAAGGGCATTGTGTCGCCATTCCTCATTGCTGATGCAGCTTATGTTGACCCAAAACTGACCTGGACAGTACCCGCTAAGGTGACTGCTGATACAGGTATGGATGCCTTGACACACTGTATTGAGGCCTATACCAATAAGTTTGCCCACCCGTCAGTAGACATCTATGCACTGAAAGGTATCCAGCTAATTGCAGCCAATCTGGAGAAGGCAGTCAATAACGGACAAGACCAGGAGGCTCGCGAAGCATTGGCCTTTGGTTCGCTCTATGGCGGACTCTGCTTGGGACCTGTGAATACGGCTGCCGTCCATGCATTGAGCTATCCGCTGGGAGGCGAGTTCCATATTCCCCATGGATTGTCGAATGCCATCTTGCTGCCCAGCGTCATGAAGTTCAATATGCCTGCCAACATCAAGCGTCATGCTGAGGTAGCCATAGCCTTAGGATGCGAGCCAGGCAAGAACGACGAAGAGACTGCACAACGTGGCGTCGACTTCATTTATCAGTTGGCTGCTGCTGTTGGTATTCCTGATAAGTTGACAGCACTGGGGATTCCCCAGACAGCCGTCGATGGTATGGCCAAAGCCGCTATGCAGGTACAGCGCCTGCTGAAGAACAACCCTCGCGAAGTGACAGAACAAGACGCTAAAGCAATTTATAATTCATTATATTAATATGAAGCCAATATTAGCCATCACAATGGGCGACCCCGCAGGCATTGGTCCTGAGATTACCGTTCGCGCCCTGAACAGAAAAGAGACTTACGAGAAGTGCCGCCCGCTGGTAACAGGCGATGCTGCCATCATGCAGGAAGCTGTAAAATTGCTTGGCTTCGATCTGCAAATACATGCTATCAGCAGCGTCAAGGAAGCCAAGTTTGAGTACGGCACTATCGACGTCTTAGATCTGCAATGTGTAGACCTCTCGACTTTCGAGTTCGGAAAGGTACAACCCCAATGTGGCAATGCCGCCTTCCAATATATCAAAAAGGCTATCGAACTGGCGATGGCTGACGAGGTGGACGGTACCGTGACTGCCCCTCTGAATAAGGAGGCGCTGAATCTGGCTGGCCACCACTACGACGGACATACGGAGATATACGCCACTTTTACGAATACGAAGAAGTATGCTATGATGCTGGCTGACGAGAACATCCGCGTCATCCATGTGTCGACGCACGTGCCCTTGAGAAAGGCTTGCGACTTGGTGAAGAAAGCCCGCGTCATTGAGTGTGTAGAACTTATCGACGACGCTTGTCGACAGTTTGGAATAGAAAAACCCCATATCGGTGTGGCTGGACTGAATCCCCACTCCAGCGAAAACGGCATGTTTGGCTGGGAGGAGGCTCAGGAGATTATCCCTGCCATTGAGGAACTTCGCCAACGCGGCTTCGATGTAGATGGGCCCGTACCACCTGACAGCATCTTCGCCAAAGCCAAGTGCGGACAGTTCGATGGCTGTGTGGCCATGTATCACGATCAGGGCCATATCCCCTTGAAGGTCTGCGCCTTCAATTGGAATAAGGAGACGGGCAAGATGGAGTCTGCCAGTGGAGTCAACATCACTCTTGGACTGCCCATCATTCGTGTTTCCGTTGACCACGGAACAGCCTTCGACGTAGCAGGCAAGGGCATCGCCAACGACTCGGCAATGACGCTATCAATAGATTATGCCACGAGGATGGCGATCTACAGGAAAAGTAAAAAGGTAAAAGGGTAAAAAGGTAAAAAAGCAAGGCATGATTGTCATTGCAGATGACATTACAGGGGCTGCGGAGATAGCGGGCATCGCTTTCTCGAAAGGCCACCAGGTGAGTTTGGTTTGTGGCAGTTCTGTATGCTGCGACAATGTCGCAGCACAAACCACCGTCATTGCCACCGACACCCGCTCGATGACAGAGGGCGAAGCCATAGCTGAAACCCAACGCATAGCAAAATTCCCCCTTGGCGCGAGGCCGTTCCCCCGATTAACGGGGGCACTCCCATGTGTACTTTTCAAGAAGACAGATTCCGCCCTTCGTGGTCATGTGGTGGCAGAGTTAACAGCACTCATGGAAGCAACGGGCTATCGTCGTGCCGTTTATCTGCCAGCCAACCCCTCGAAAGGGCGCATCATCAAGGATGGAGCGTATTATATTAACGGGAACCCAATCCACGAGACGGACTTTTCGTTTGACCCCGAGTTCCCTGCCAAGACTTCTGTCCTTAGGGAGCGTTTCCCTGATGCAGAGGGCAAAGGTATCATCATGCCCGATGCAGAAAGCGAAGAGGACGTTCGTAAAGTCATTGCGAAATATAACGACGGCAATACGTTGTTTGCAGGGGCTGCGGATCTGTTTTCAGCGTTGCTGAATGCAAATCACGGGGACAGACCCTCTGATTCGTCACTTCGTTTGGCGAATCTTGGAGTCAGTCCCCATGATTCACACGATTCCACACTCATCCTCTGTGGTTCAACCCAAAGCAGGCCTTTGGACTTAGGCATCCCCATTGCCCCTATGCCTCGCGAGGTGTATGACGGCAATAAAGACCTGAGCCTTTGGGACACCAGCGAATACGCACAGGCACACAGCCTCATCCTTACGATGCCTTATACCCATCGTACAGGCAAGGAGGCTGCTATCCATCTGCGTAGCATGATGGCCCAGAAAGCGAAAGCACTTGTTCTTGAGCAATTCCTCCCCGCCCTCAACAGGGAGGGGCAGTGGGAGGGTCTTCACCTTATCATCGAAGGTGGCGCAACAGCTTGGGCCACGTTACAAGCCCTTGGTTGGACGCAATTTAAGATTATTGCTCAGATAGCTCCTGGCATAGTACAAATGAGCGCCACTAACGGTACATTAGTGACGCTCAAACCTGGCAGTTATCCTTGGGGAAACCTCTTTACTGCTTCCGCAATCAGGTAACTCTTTAGTTCTTCAGCGAATAGGTAACAGTCGTTACCACGCGTAACTTCTTGATATACGGCGTGTTCTCGTCACGGTTGTCGATAGAGAACTGCCCTTGGTCTGCTGTCAGAATCTTGCCCAAAGTGGAATTACTGGCTTCTGCAAACTGGTCAGCCGTCTTCTGGGCATTCTTGATAGCCTCAGCCATCATCTCTGGCTTCATCTGCTGGAACGAAGCATACTCGTATTGTGGATAGCTCTCACCCAGCGCTACACCCTGCTTCAACAGTTCCGCCTGCTTCGAGATGGCTTTGTTCACCTCCTCCACCTTGTTGGTAGCTACTGTGATGGTAGTATTCACGATATAGCGGAAGTCACGACGATTGTCACTCCACTCGCGAGCCTCCAAGTCAGTAATCGAAGGCGGATTCACAGTAATCTCCTTTTCAGGCAGGCCATACTTCAAGAGGAAGTTCTTGATTTTCTGTGTCTGATAATTGATGCTCTCATAGAGTTGCGGCAGGTCGTTGCCCGTCACCTTCGTACCAATGCTCCACGTCACCTTATCGGCAGGAACCTCGCGCTCAGCCAATCCCTTCACAGTCACCTTGCGGTCCTTCTCTGTAAAGTTGTCAATGCCAGCCTTGATGAACCATCCAAGGCACACAATGCCCAATGCAATGAGGGCATAGCCAATGATTTCTTTCTTCATAACGGTTTTATTCTATGGTTTTATACAATGTGTTTGCATTAAAGCGATGATCTATAACACTCTTGATTTCATCGTCCGTCGAGAGGTTGAAGTCGCCAGGAATGGTATTCTTCAAAGCAGCAGCAGCCAATGAATACTCCAACTGTCGCTGGCGATCACCTGGGAACTCTTTGATGGCATGCAGGAAGGCACCCATAAAGGCATCGCCCACACCCACAGGGTCTACCACGTCGGTAATATCCATGATGGGAGCCTTCAGCAGTTTCCCTTCTGTCCACAACAGGGCTGTCAGCGTATGATGGTTCGAAGCCACCATATTACGCATGCCCATGAGCCAATGACGGCAACGTGGATATTGTGCATGCAACTCATCGAACCATTCGCCGTACTCGTCCATCTGCATCTCGAAGTTCGAGTCGGTAGCCGTAAACGGGGGTTGCTTGTGTTCGGAAATCCACTCAAACTCGATGGCGTCGCCAAACATCATGTCACAGCGCGAAAGCATGCGTTGCAGCGTCTGACGAGGATCGGCACCGTACTTCCACAGGTTTTTGCGGTAGTTGATGTCGAACGAGATGGTGAGTCCCAGCTCCTCTGCGATGTCGAGGGCCTCGAAGGTGGCATCAGCAGCCTGTTGCGAGATAGCGGCAGTAATGCCCGACACCTGGAAGATGTCAGCATCCTTCAGTATCTCGCGCCAGGGAATCATACCAGGCTTCAAGTCGTAATAGGCAGAGTTGGCTCTGTCGTACACCACCTTGGCAGCACGCATACCAGCTGCTGGCTCGAAATAATAAGTGCCTATACGCTGTCCGCCATAGACCACATGACTGATGTCGACGCCCAATTGTGCCATACACTGGGCACCTGCATGTCCCACAGGCGTGTCAGGCAGACGGGTAATGTAAGTGACATCCTCGCCAAGGGTTGCCAGCGACACAGCCACATTGGCCTCGCTGCCACCATACTTGCTGGTAAACATATCGCCCTGCGTCAGCCTCAGCTGGTTGGGCTTAGAGAATCGGAGCAGCAACTCTCCGAAGGTTACAATCTTCTGTCGTTTCATATCGGTTTTTACACCTGCTTAGTTTTGTTTTACTTTTTCTTTTTCTTGGGTGCTTCTTCAGCCAATGCGAAGTCCAACTGGCGCTTCTCAAGATTGGCACGAGCCACCTTGATGCGAATGGGATCACCCAACTGGTATTTATTACGATGGCGACGACCTACAAGGCAGTAGTTGCGCTCGTCGAAGTCGTAGTAGTCATCGTCCAACTCGTGCATCGGCACCATACCTTCGCAGTGGTTCTCGTCGATTTCGCAGTAGATGCCATACGACTGGATGCCAGAGATGTGCGCGTCGTATTCGTTGCCGATCTTGTCTTCCATAAACTCCACCATCTTATACTTGATGCTGTCGCGCTCTGCCTGCTGGGCTGTCTGTTCCATATCAGAACAATGCTCGCACAACTCCTCGTATTTCTCCTGATTGGCAGAACGTCCGCCATCCTGGTATTTGGTCAACAAGCGATGTACCATCGTGTCAGGATAGCGACGGATAGGCGATGTGAAGTGAGTGTAATATTCAAAGGCCAGTCCATAGTGTCCGATGTTATGGGTCGAATACTTGGCTTTCATCATCGCACGCAGGGCCACCGTCTCGATGAGTTTCTGCTCCTTCTTTCCCTGACAGCCATCCATCAGCGCATTGAGCGAACGCGAGATGGCGCCCTTGGTACCTGATGTCTTCATCTTATAGCCGAACTTGACGACAAACTCACGCAGGGTCTCCAACTTGGTGGGGTCGGGCTGGTCGTGAATACGATAGACGAAGGTTTTCTTGGCCTTGACCCCCCTCTTATCCCCCGAGGGGGAAGAAGCCTTCCCACGGGGAGGTTTGGTGGGGGTTCCGATGCTTTCTGCAACGTATTTGTTGGCCAGCAGCATGAACTCCTCGATGAGCTGGGTAGCATCATTCGACTTCTTGAAATAGGCACGTGTGGGCTTGCCTTTCTCGTCAATATCGAAGTGCAGCTCCTCACGATCGAACTTCACGGCACCACCCTTGAAGCGCCGCTCACGCAGTTTCTTGGCCAGCTTATCCAGCGTGCAGAGATTCTCTACTTCGCTACTAGTATCACTAGCCTTTCTAGTACTACTAGTCTTACTAGAATAACTAGCCTCTAATACTTCCTGCACCTCCTCATAGGCATACCTTCTATTACTCTTAATGACGGTATGGGCAATGTGGAAGTCCTTGACGTTAGCTTCTTCATCCAGCGTGAAGATGACACTGTAACAGAGTTTCTCTTCATCAGGACGCAGCGAACAGATGAAGTTACACAAACGCTCTGGCAACATGGGGATGGTACGGTCCACCAAGTAGACACTGGTGGCACGCTTCGTGGCCTCCTTGTCAATAATGGAGCCTTCCTTCACGTAATGGCTGACATCAGCGATATGCACACCCACCTCGTATAATTTACTATTTGATGATTTACGATTTACGATTTGCCTGATACTCAGTGCATCGTCAAAGTCCTTGGCATCCTTGGGGTCGATGGTGCAAGTCCATACATCGCGGAAGTCCTCGCGACGCTTGATTTCCTGTTCCGTAATGCCTGGATCGATTTTCTCCGCTGCCTCTTCCACATGTTTCGGATAAGAGTAAGGCAGTCCGTATTGGGCCAGAATGGCATGCATCTCTACATTGTTGTCGCCCTCCTTACCCAGGACGTCAATCACCTCACCCACGATGTTCTTCGAGTCCTTCGAGGGCCACTGGGTAATCTTTACGACGGCCTTATCGCCCGTCTTTCCTCCCTTCAACTTCTTCTTGGGAATCAGGATATCATGAACAAAAATGTTTCCTTCGGTCACCAGGAAGGCATAGTCCTTTTCTACTTTCAGCTTACCCACTGCCTGGTCGCGCTTATGCGAGAGGATTTCAACTACCATCGCCTCCTTCATGTGTTTCTCCCTGCGTGCCATCATGGCCACACGCACACGGTCGCCATTCATGGCAAACAGCGAGTTACGCTCCGACACGAAGATGTTCTTGCTGCCATCATCGGGCTGGAACGAGTTCTTGCCATTGGCCTTGCGGATAAACGTTCCCTCCTGCACCTGGGTCTTCAGATTCAGCCTATAGGAGTTGTCCGACGCCTTCGTCAGGAAGTCGTCCCACGCCATTTCGTCCATCACATCTACTGCCAACATCTTAGCAGGATGAGTCGAAAGTTTCAACTCACGGAAGATCTGTTTCAACGAAAATGTCTCATTCGGATTCTGCTGAAACAACGTCTGCAACATCTCTACTAGACGCTGCTTGGTCAGTCGCTTGCCACTCTTATGTTTACTCATAGACTCTTGATTTTTGATTTCTACGGGCAAAGATACGAAATAATTGACAAATGACAATTGTTTATTGATAATTTTTTTGTATCTTTGCGATTAAAATCGCGAAATTACTCCGTCTCGGCAAAAAAAAAGAATTTATTCTTTTGTTTTGCTCTCGACTTTTCGTAACTTTGCAGCATGGAACAGCTTTTGCACTATTGTTGGAAGCACAAGATGTGGCCCATGACAGGAATGGAAACCACTGACGGACGCGTTGTCGAGGTGTTGGACCCAGGACTGCACAATCGCAATGCAGGCCCTGACTTCTTCAACGCCAAGGTGAAGATTGGCGGCACGCTGTGGGTGGGCAATGTCGAGATTCACGACTGCTCGTCACATTGGTATTTGCATGGGCACGACCACGACGCCAATTATAATAATGTAATTCTTCACGTGGTGGGTGAGGCTGATCGAGAGGTGCAGACGCAGAAGGGTGACTTCCTGCCTCAACTGGTGTTGGCTGTGCCCCAGTCCATTAAAGACAACTACGAGGAACTCATTAAGACCGACTCCTATCCACCCTGCTATCGCATCATTCCTGAACTGGCTCCACTGACCATCCACGCCTGGATGGCCGCCCTGCAAACGGAGCGATTGGAGCAGAAGACAATAGCCATTCAGGAACGTGTACGCCAGGCCAACGGCTCGTGGGAAGATGCTTACTTCATGACGCTGGCTCGCAACTACGGCTTTGGCATCAATGGCGACGCCTTCGAGGAATGGGCTCGCCACATCCCCCTGAATGCGGTGGGGAAACATCGCGACGACCTCTTTCAGATTGAGGCAATCTTCATGGGGCAGGCAGGATTGTTGGAACTGGACGCCATTCCTGAGCGTTACCAAAAGGATGCGCTGAACGAGGGCTATTTTGCCAAGTTGCGCAACGAATACCAGTATCTAGCCCATAAGTTCTCGCTAGAGCCTATGGACCATCAGCGCTGGCGATTCCTGCGACTGCGCCCCCAAAACTTTCCGCACATCCGCATTTCCCAATTGGCCAATCTCTACTATCGCCAACAGGCAGGACTCTCGCAACTCATCGAGTGCAGCGATATGGCGAGTCTAGCTGAGCGACTACACACGCAGGTGACGCCCTATTGGGAAACGCACTACACGTTTGGCTCCGAGAGCACACGCAATGCCAAACAGCTGTCGCCCTTCAGCATCAACCTGCTCATCATCAACACCTGTGTGCCCGTGCTCTTTGCCTACGGACGGCATACATCTCGCGAAGAGCTGTGCGACAGGGCTTTCGACTTCCTGGAGCAGCTGAAGGCAGAGAACAACCACATCATCCGCATGTGGCAGGAGTGTGGCCTTGAGGTCAAGTCGGCAGGCGATTCTCAGGCCCTCATCCAACTGAAGAAAGAATACTGCGACAAGAAGGACTGCCTGCGCTGTCGCATTGGTTATGAGTACTTGAAAAAGGGAAAAGTGAAGAGGAAAAAGTGAATAATTTGCTTCCGCACAGGAAATCATAAAGAACAATGTTCAAAGTTTAAAGTTCAATGAATAAATACATTTTTGAAACCCGCATGGAGGTGCGCGACTACGAATGCGACATCGAGGGCATTGTCAATAATGCCAACTACCTCCACTATACAGAACATACGCGCCACCTGTTCCTGAAAGAGTGTGGTCTCTCATTTGCAGAGATGCACGCAAAAGGTGTCGACGCAGTGGTGGCACGTATGAAACTCGAATTCAAGGCTCCCTTGCGTTGCGACGATGAGTTCATCTCACGTCTGTGGATCGAAAAGGACGGCATCAGATATATCTTCCATCAGGCCATCTTTCGCGCCTCCGACGAAACGCTCTGCTTTCGTGGCAACATTATGCTGGTGTGCCTCATCAACGGCAAGCTGGGCAATAGCGAGGACTACGACAAGGCCTTCGCCCAATATATTCAATCGAAATAACAACATGTCGAAATAACGTTATATCGTAATAACGAAAGAAAATGACTAACCCTGACGAAACCTATTACTCGATAGCCCTGACCCGCATGGTGGGCTTCAACCAGCAGATAGCCCTGCAGCTTTATCAGACGCTGGGTAGCAGCAAGGCAGTCTATGACCATCGCAACGATATTGGCGATGTGATTCCTGACGCCACACCCCGTCTGCGCGAAGCGATGAAAAACTGGGACGATGCTCTGCACAGGGCTGCTGCCGAGATGGAGTTCGTCACCAAGAACAATATCCGCGTGCTGACCTTGGGCGATGAAGACTATCCCCAACGGCTCTGCGAATGCCCTGATGCGCCCCTGCTACTCTATTATAAAGGTAGTGCCGACCTCAACCAACGTTATGTGCTCAACATCGTGGGCACACGCCATTGCACCACCTACGGGCAGGACCTCATTCGTCGTTTCATCGCTGACCTGCGAACACAGTGCCCACAGGTGCTGGTGGTCAGTGGACTGGCCTATGGCATCGATGTCTGTGCCCATAGCAATGCTCTCGGGCAGGGGTTCGAAACGGTGGGTGTCTTGGCTCACGGACTGGACCAAATCTATCCCTATGCCCATCGCGACATTGCCGCCCAAATGCTGAAACAGGGCGGACTGCTTACAGAATATATGAGCCAGACGGAGGCGCTGCCCAACAATTTCCGCCAGCGAAACCGCATCGTGGCAGGCATTTCGGATGCTACCATTCTGGTCGAGAGTGCCATCAAGGGTGGAGGGCTCATCACTTGTCGCATTGCTCAGGAATACGGGCGGGACGTCTTTGCTTTCCCTGGAGCTGTGGGAATGCCCTATAGCGAGGGATGCAACAAGATGATTCGCAACAATACGGCAGCACTCATCACCTCAGCAACAGACTTTCTGGAAAACATGGGTTGGCAAACGCTGAAACAACAACCCGAAGCTGTCGAACGCCAGCTGTTCCCAGACCTCACGCCCCAAGAACAGCAAATCGTCAGCCTGCTCCAGCAAACCAACGACCTGCAACTGAACATCATCAGCGTCAAGACCAACATCCCCATCGGACAACTCACCGCCCTGCTCTTCCAATTGGAAATGAAGGGCATCGTCAAGCCCTTAGCTGGAGGCACCTACCACCTCCTCGCATAAATAGTTGCAACGCACTTTTCCCCTGAATAATTTGGAAATATCGAAAAAAATTCTATCTTTGCCGACGAGAATTATTAAAAAGACAACATTATGTGCACAGTAACCCTATCCTACGACCAGAACAACGCACTTGCACGTCGCAAGTTGGCTGCATTGTTGGCTACAGGGCTGTTCCTGAAAAAGGATTATCAGCCATACGAGGTTCACGAACCAACACCTGAGGAGATTGAGGCCCATCGCGAACTGAGGGATGCCGTGCTCGAGCATTCCCGTAAAACAATGTCTCACATCATTGCCCGTTACCTATGAAGTATCACCAGCGAGACATTGTGGAAGTCAGTTTTCTGTTTCCAGACGGGACTTTCAAACCCCATCCTGCTATCATCGTTTCCAACGATCAATTGCAAGAGGATGAGGATGGTATGTTTTACCTTGTCCTCATCACTTCGAATGACTGGCTTAACCCTCAATACTCCTATCCGCTGACAGACGAAATGGTTTTACCTTTTCAAAGCCCAGCCTTGTGAAATGCCAGATTATTACAGGTTATATCGAGAGAGACGTTACCCGTCGCCTTGGCAGCATCAAAGAGCAGTTTTTCAATGAAATAGTCGACAAAATTGTCGAATCAATATTCTAATAATGTATAACCCCTTAAAACCGCAGATGCCTATGGGCTGAGAGAAATAATGAAAATGCGATTAAAGGGTAGAATTGGTTTGTGATTTTTGTTTTTGTAGAGCGTTTCTCGTTCGTGCATGCACATTTATATATATGTGCATGCACGAACGAACAACAAACTTTATCTCAACGTATTATGAAAACATGAGGGCGGTTCTGCGTAATACCATTTCATCTAAAAGAAGTGGATCATCAGAACCATCCCCACGATTCACTTTATGTATTGATGTCAATATCATCAAGTGCTAATTCACACAATTTTTCAGGAGTCAAATCCAATTCCGCTGCCAATCTGTTGGCTTGATGCTCAATTGCCAACTCAAAGTAGTTACGAATGTATCTGGCATTACCAAAGTCTTTCTGTTTGTTCTGAACTACTATATCGAGCTTTTTCTTGAGATATTGATTTGCTTCTTCATTTATGACATACTCATTTTTAGAGGCATTGAGTTGGAAGATATCAAATAACTCAGATGCGGTATAATCAGGAAAGAGTATATATCTATTAAATCTTGAGCGGAGTCCGGGATTAGAATTGATGAAGTCTTCCATATCTTTTGAGTAACCTGCTAAGATGACAATGAGTCTTTCGCGGTCATCTTCCATTCGTTTCAAAAGAGTCGCAATCGCTTCTTTCCCATAGTCATTTTGCCCTCCGACTAGAGTATATGCTTCATCTACAAATAAGACTCCATCCAATGCGCTGTCAATGATCTTGTTAGTTTTTACAGCTGTCTGGCCAACATATTCAGCGACTAATCCTGAACGGTCAGTTTCCACTAAATGGCCACTTTTTAAGATGCCAAGTTCCTTGAAAATATTAGCCAAAATTCGTGCTACAGTTGTCTTGCCTGTTCCGGGATTGCCACTAAACACGCAGTGGTAGGATATATTTGGAGCCTTCAGACCCTTTTCTTCCCTCATCTTTTTCATCTTGATGAAGTTTGCCAAGGATACCACGTCTTTCTTCACGCTATCCAATCCTATTAGAGACTCCAATTCTTCTATCGGGTTACTACCGCTCTGAGAAACACATATAGCCGGTTGTTCTTTTTCACTACTCTTTTCCACTTCTGTCATAGCCAACATCTGACTTAGCCAATATTCTTCCTCCTTCGTGATTTTTCCATCAGCTTTTGCGACAACAGAGGCAAAACGGTAAAGGATCACCATGTAGTTTTTTGATAACTCCTTGTTGATCTGATCAAGGATACGTTTAAAATAGAAGTCATTTGTATCTAATTCTTCCAAGAGCAAATCCATATTGTACGACTTCTTTATCAACCCATCTATACCAACGCGAACTTCTATTATTTCGGGATTCAGTGAGAATGAGTAACAGTAATTATTAAATGTCTGGAAGTCCGGATTTATGTTAGCTCTTTTAAGTTGATATAGGAAAAGTATTTTCCCCTCTAACGTATCAATATTGATACTGTGATTTAATTTTTTGAATATTTCACATATATCTTTAATGACAAGAGTCTTTATTACAGTATCTCGTCCTTTAACGTTTTCGATAAAATTACAAAATGGTTTATGCGAAATTAAGTAATGAGCAACGTTCTCTGATTCAATTAATTCGCGTTTGACAAAAGAATCAAACTCACTTGTAATCTTGTCTATTAAGTCAAAGTATTCTGACTCTATCTCCATTTTGATTCTTTCATCATCTTTCATTATATATTCAGGCTTGTCATCTGAATTAAGATTCAACTCGTTGCGCCATAACTTTAAACACCACATTTCTCCATGAGGTGTTACATATTGGCTTTTCTTTAACTGAAGAGTCAATTTCTTTATCAATATTAGAAAAGTTTCCGCTATGTATATATCTGTATTTAATAAGTCTGTATAGAGTTTGGCAAAAGTGGAATATTTTACCGCGTATTCAAAACAGATATTAAATACATCTTTATAATAAGCTCTTCTACGAACATAATTGGGACTATTCCATATATTCTCATATTCTGTATAGTTCAGTTCATTTTCACTGTCTAAAAATGCCTGAGTAAGTAGGTCAAAATGCTCAAATACGATTCTATTATATTCGTGAGGATAGCCTAAAGAAATATAACAATCTATAACGGCATATCTGACATTGGCAGTAAAATTATCATCAACGTCACTATATTTTTCTACCTTTAATCCTCTTATTTTGTATATTTCATAAAGTTTTGTTAGCAACTTGGGATTGTCGTTAATTTGCTTGCGAATATCGTTAAACCCCGATATGATTCTATAAGCACTATCAAATTCTTCTTGTGTAAACATTTGTTTTATTTTTTAGGTTAATACTTAATTCACAGCGAAAGCGACGCCCATTAATAGAAATATAGCCAATAAGACCATCGCACATCCGCTGTTGGAAGAGCTGTTTCTACCAGACAATTTTTCTCTCGAGTATAGCCCTGTACCAGGGATACCCTTATTCAAGTAAGTGCCGTTTTTTCCGAATGTCACCTTTGCTCCTTTGGGGCCAATGGAAGTACTCACCCCTCCTTTACTGAGATTTAAATGAATCCCTGGGGCAATTTTGATTCTTTTGCGATAGTTCCAACCCATATCCAATCAGTTTTTAGTTACGGCCACAGAAAAAGCGTGAACTTACTTTATCTGTAGTCGAAGGCTGTAGGAAACGCCCATAGTATACGATAAGTAAAGCCCACGCCTATCGCGTGAGCATTCACTCTATCTATCTTATACTATGTGGTATTTGAACTTCCTACATTCTCGACCACAAGATTGATAGCTGAACGCTAAATCTTAACCAATATGTCTTGTGCCCCTTACGAAACACGATGCAAATATACAAATTATTTTTCTAACGCCAAAATCTTCCCACAAAAACTTTTGAAACACGGGGCGAATTCTTGAAACGTAGGATAGGTTCTCAGTAGGTGATTACGGTTCGGTTCTGTGATTTCTTTTGAGTATTGCTACTTTTGCATCTTCGGCAAAGTAGCCATCATCGACCCGATTTCTGCCCCGTGCAGAGAATTTCTATGCTCCGCCCAAAGAATGTCTATGCGCCGATCTAAGAATGTCTCCGCGCCGTCCAAGATCTGGATATCGAGGCCGTTATAGCTGGCCTTCGAGGTAACAATTGTAGACCCCTCGAGGTTGCACGTGCAGACTCCTCGGGGTAACACGTGCAGACTCCGGAGGTAGCAAAACGGGTGAAAAACACTTACACTTGGGTAGTAAAAGATGGGAAGGTGCTGGATAAAAGGTTACGAGGTCCCTTGTAAAGTTAAAACGGCGTCAATGGATGATAAAACTGCGCCAATGGATGATAAAACTGCGACGATGGATGATAAAACTGCATCAACGTTTGATAAAACTAAGGCAATGATTGGTGTTTTTAAATGATTGGGCGCCCGCATAAATGTGGGCGCCCAATATTCGAAGTATTCTTAGAACTCCAAGACGAGCGACTGGCGGGGCTTAAGCGTCAGGTCTTGCGAGAGATCGTAGTAGCGGCCTGTGGGGATGTCCTTCGCACGGGTTGCAGAGCCAATGACCTCCTGATAGCGCTTCACCTCCATCGTGGCAGGTTTGCTGGTGCCGTTGAGGACGGTGAGAGCGGTCTTTCCCTGATACTGGCGGGCGATGACGTAGATGCCATTGAAGGGAATGAACTGCGTCTGACGGCCCTTTGTGATGACGTCGTTGCCCTTGCGCCAATGGAGCAGACGAGAAAGCCACGTGAACATCTGTTGCTCAGCCTTGGTGCGACCCTCGCGGGCGAACGCGTTGTGTTCGTCGCCTGGGAATCCGCCAGGGAAGTCCTTGCGCACGTTACCATCTGTCACCTCCTTGGTACCGTTCATCAGAATCTCCGTACCATAATAGAGCTGTGGAATGCGCTGTACGGTGAGCAGCAAGGCGAGAGCCTGCTTCAGCGCCAGCGTGTCTTTACCGTTACCCAGGAAACGGTCCGTATCGTGGTTGTCGATGAACGCCATCACGCTCTGCGGATTGGGGTACAGATAGTCGTAGACGAACGAGTTGTAGAGGCGATTCAAGCCCGAGAACCACGGGTCAGTCTCTTCGTGCTTTGCCTGGTTGAGCTTATCGTAGAACGAGAAGTCCATCACTGTCTTCAGATACGAATTGTTCTTCGACAGTTTCGAGTCCTTCTGCCACGAAGCCGTATAGGCTGGCTCTGTCACCCACGTCTCGCCAACGGTATTGAAGTTGGGATACTCCTCGTCGATTTCCTTCATCCACTGAGCCATCGCATCAGCATAGGCATACGGATAGGTATCCATGCGGATGCCGTCGATACCCACCGTCTCAATCCACCACTTGGAGTTCTGGATAAGATAGCGCATCAGGTGGGGATTATGCTGGTTCAGGTCAGGCATGGTGGGCACAAACCAACCCTCGGTAGTCTCCTTCAAGTCCACCTTCGATGCATAGGGATCCATCACAGGAGTCAACTTGTATGAGGTTTGCAGGAAACTGGTGCCCTCAGCCTTTGAAGTACCCTTCGACTCGACGAGCCACTGGGGCAGGTTCAGCCAATCCTTCGTAGGCATGTCGAACGTCCAAGGGTGCTCAAAACCCGAGTGGTTGAAAATCATGTCCATCACCACCTTAAGGCCTTTTGCATGAGCCTCATCACACAAGCGACGATAGTCCTCGTTCGTACCAAAACGCGGGTCTACACGATAATAGTCCGTCGTCGCATAGCCGTGATAAGTCGAGAAGCCACGTTCGTCGTCGGGTGAATCATTCTCCAAGACAGGCGTCAGCCACAGAGCCGTCACACCCAACTCATTGAAATAGTCGAGGTGTTCGCGAATGCCGTTCAGGTCGCCACCATGACGCAGCGAGGGCCGGGTGCGGTCTTCCTTATAGGCACGCATACCCTTCACCTGCGGATTGTGCCCTGCGCCCTGTGCAAAGCGGTCGGGCATGAGCATATAGAGCACGTCGGCATTGGTGAATCCCCTGCGTTTCGAACCTGCCATCTCGCGCTGCTTCAGCGTGTAATTGGCCTTCAGCTTGTCGAACTTCAGCGTCATCGTACCAGCCTGAGCCTCGCGCAGGTTCATATATACTAATAGGTAGTTGGGCGAATCGAGGCGCACCACACTATCGATAACGACACCAGGATAATCGGTGGTCACTTCCTTTACGCTGGCAATGTTATTGCCATACACCATCAACTGTAGCGAGGGATTCTTCATGCCCACATACCAGTCGGTAGGGTCAATACGACTGATGGTTACTTTCTGTTTCGCTGCACTCATTGTCATTACGTTTGCCATCAGAATGGCGGTTATCAATAAAATCTTTTTCATAGTAGTTATTTTTGTGTTGTTATTGTCTAATCAGTTCTGAGCCTGTAACGCCCTGTTCTGGACTATTGACCTGCACAACGCAGATACCAGAAGCATTGCTAAGGGGCAGAAGATAGTCAGTCGAAGCGGTAGGACGCACAGCCTGCTCGCCCAGCAACTGGCCCGATACAGCATACACACGAACGGTGAAAGGCTTTGCGGGTGCCTGATTGAACGACAGACGGATGCCACCATCAGCAGGTCTGATGGTCAGTGCCGAAGGCTGGTGCTGCGAGAGTTCCTTAATGGTTGTTGGCAACCCGAGGATGTTCAGCACGCCAGCATAAGCATCAGCGAGGCCATAGCCGTAGGTGTTGTTGGGAATCCCGTCACCCATTGGATGGCTCGTCTCGCGAATAACACGCTTCACATCGTCAGGCGATAGCGTGGGGTTAGCCTGTAGCCACAAAGCGACAATGCCCGCCATACAAGGAGTAGCCATTGAGGTACCAGAAATGGCTATCCAAGGATATTCGCGACCTTCAAAGGTGCTCTTTGTCACTAACACTGCGCCATAGTCCTCCTCGTAGTGGCTGTTGGCAGAAGCGTGAATATTGACGCCAGGCGTGACCACATCGGGTTTGATGAGTCCATCAAGAGTGGGTCCTTGTGACGAGAACAAAGCGATGGTTCCTTCTTCACTGCGCCCGCCCCACTTAGTCTGCTTTTCTCCATTGATGTTGATGAATTCCGGACGTGCATTAAGGGCTCCCACAGTGACAACGCTGGGCAGACAACCCGGCAAGCCAACGCAATGATCGTTGGTAGCATTGCCACAACGCGGATCTGTCTCAGTATCGTTGGTAAAGTCTTGACTTGACTCTACCAACAGTTGCACGAAACTGTTCTCACCCTCTATTACGAATAACACAGCACCTGCATCTGTATCAGTTTCGTCGCGAGTGAAAGTAATGGTGTAGCAAGTGTCGGCCTTTTCGACTGTCACCAACTTGCCAGCGAGTTGCTTCTTGACCACATCCTCAGTGGGTGTATAAACCAGCGAGTCGCCCTTCAGCGAACCATCCACAGGCTCCTTGTGTTTGCTAATGACCTTCAAAGTAAACGGATCTTTGCTGTAGAGAAAGGCCATTCCGCTTTTGTCATCCTTCAAACTGGTACCTGCTGCCGCCATACCTTTCGGCTTGCAGACATAGCCAGGTTCACTGCTTGCATTGCCTGCCGCTGCCACCAAAATATGGCCAGGACCAACCAACTGAGAGATGCCTTCTTCAAAGAGTATACAATCGCCAGGCAGGGCATTGAACCCGATGCTATAAGTGATGACACACGGCATCTGGCGCTCGTCAGCATAGTCGAACAGGTACTTCATCAGCGCGAGTTCGTTGGCAGAGCCGAAGTTGGAATCGCCAGCGACCTTTGAATCTGCTGCTGCCAATTCGGCCTCGTAGGCCACACCACGATAAGGTGTCGTATGACCAGAACCTGCTGAAATACCTAAGCAGTGAGTGCCGTGATATTGACGATAGCTGTCGCCAGAATAGCCTTTGGCTTTGATATCTGCCTCGGTGGTATATTCACGCCCCAGTTCAATGGGCTGGCCGAATGATTCATCGTTGGCGGCAAACTGATCAAGAAAGCGAGTGACACGCAAGGTCGTTCCGTCTGCATTATAGAAGTTGGGGTGTGTCACCTCCAAGCCCACATCGATGATACCCAACAGAACCCCCTTGCCCGTGTAGGCCTGAGGCAAGCGGGTGTCTTCATAGATGGCAGGAGAGTTGATCCACTTAGGTGCAACATCCATCAGCACCTTGCCACCCATATGGTTCTCGATACGCTCCACTTTTTCGTCGTCTGCCAATGCTTTCATCTGGCTGACAGGTATATCGGCTACGTAAATGTCACCAATACTGGTGATGGCCTTGCAACCATATTCAGCCATCACTGTCTCTGCGTTGCCATTGAAACGAATCATAGCACGAACCGTTTCATGCTGCTTTTCACCTTGAGCACGATGCTCTTGTAAAGTCGTCTGATTTATCAGCTGGCGGATGTCACGCGACAGTTTCTGAACGCCTTGTGCCCACGTGCCCAAGCACATCAGCACTAAAACACTTAAAACAACTAATTTCTTCATGATTACATTATTTATATTCTTGCAAGAAACGAATGACAGCATTACGGATGCTGGTCAGACCAAACTCAGCAGGATTGACCTCGCTGATGGGAATCCACAATGCCTCAGCAGCATCGTCAGCAGCCTTGATGGCAGGAACATCGCCATGCACGGGAACTAAGAAGTCCATATCGAGCGTGTGGACACCCATGCCGCTATACATATAGACGTTGGGCGAGGAAAAGAGATACTGGATTTCCTCGATGTCGAGACCCGTTTCCTCTTTGATTTCGCGACGCATTCCCTGTTCTACCGTTTCGCCCATATCGACAAAGCCACCTGGCAGGTCGAGCGTCCCCTTGGCAGGTTCCTTGGCGCGTCGCACAACTAGCATCTCTTGTTTGTCGTTGACGATGAAAGCAGCCGTAGCAGAACAGGGGTTCGCATAGTACGTAAACCCACAGTCCTGACACTTCTTGCTTTTGAAGTTATTGACCTCAAAATGACTACTGCCACAGACAGGACAATACTTGAATTTCTCTAAGGGATGCTCCATTTTTACTCTTTTACTTTTGGCCCCTCTCCGTCTCCCCCGAGGGGGAGTGATCTGAAGCCTCCCCTCGGGGAGGTTTGGTAGGGGTATCACTCTTTTACTTTTACCAATTGTCTGTTCTGAACGGGAATAAGGGCAGCCCACCGGCATTTGCCAGATTGCCTAACAGCCAGTTGCGGAAGCAGTAGCGCACAGCCACAGGTTCCTTGACCTCAGGGCTGGACACCACGATGCACTCGTCCCAATAGCCTCCACCAGGTTGCCAGAAATGACTTGCCTTTGCTGGATGGAATACGCGGTCGTTGCCTGCTATCTCGAAGCCCTCGATTTTCTCGAAACGACTGATGGCGCCACACTCGTTGTTGAAGTGAAGCATGATGGTGTCGCCCTTGATGATCATGTCTTTATACGACGGACTCTCGCAGATGACGCTACTCATGCCGTAGGTCTTGTTCAGTGCCAGGAAAGCCAAGCGCTCGCCCACCTTCTGCTTCTGGGCAGGGTGAATCTGAGTGCCCTCGTAAGGATAGACAGCATCGTTGGTGCACACCAGTCCGCTATTGGGAATAATCTGTGACGCACGGAACTGTTGCTCCTGCAACAAAGCATTCCAGGTTCCCTGCTTGTCGCCACTGTCAAAAGGTGCTATCTGAACGAAATAGAAAGGAATCTCGCCCAATTTAAACTGCGAGCGCCACTGCTCCACCAACAACTTCAGACGCTCTGAATATTGGTTGCCTGGATCGCCCACATTCGAACAGCCCTGATAGAACAGAATGCCCTTGACGGTATAGTTCAGAATGGGGTTGAACGTGCCGTTGCCCCATACCAGTGCACGATGGTAGTCCCACTCCTTCTTGAAGTTGACGATACCCATCGTGTCCGTAGGCTCTTGGGTGTATTTCTCCAGATTCTCCTTGGTCAGCCAACTTTCCACGCGACTACCGCCTTTGTTGGCCTCGATGAGTCCGATGGGAATATCGAGGGCCTGATTCACCACCTTGGCAAAGAAATAGCCCGTAGCAGAGAATTCGCCAACAGTCTGGGGCGAACACTCGCGCCACTCGGTGTCGGCATCCTCCTGTGGAGTCATGCGCATGATGCTGGGAATCTTGGCAGAGCGTACCTGTCGCTTGCCTGCGGCATGCAACACTTCCTGGTTGTAGTTCAACACAGGACAATTGCCAAAACCCTTGACAGGCATCTCCATGTTCGACTGTCCGGCACAGACCCATACCTCGCCAGCCACCACATTCTGGATAGTCACCTGCCCGTCACCATCGTCAAAGGTAATCGACAACGGCTCGTAACTGGCCTTGGGCGACTTCACCGTCAACAGCCAACGGCCCTGTTTGTCGGCCATCGCCTCACTACGTTCCTGACTCCACGACGTGGTGGCAGTCACCTTCTTGCCAGGCTTGGCCCACCCCCACAGGCGGACGTCTGTCTGTTGTTGTATCACCATGTTATCACTTACCAAATGAGGCAGCTTTACTTTGGCCTGAGCTCCCATTGTCAGGCACGTTGCGAAGAGTAAAGAAAGAATCTTTTTATTCATAGTTCAAAAGTTTTTATCGCTTTAATGGCGCAAAGATACGAATAATTTCGTACCTTTGCAAGCAATAAAGCTAATAATTTATGAAAAAAGTATTGTTTTTCCTCATGATGTTCGTATCGGCAATGGCATCAGCCCAGAAGGGTACCGAAATGAATCTTTGGCCAGAAGGTCCACGTACCAGCAATGGCGACCCAGAGGACATGGCGAAGATTACCGTCTTCCTGCCCGATGAGAAGAAAGCTACAGGACGTGCTATTCTTTGTTGTCCTGGAGGCGGTTACACCCACTTGGCCATGCAGCACGAAGGCTTTGATTGGGCACCCTTCTTCAATGAACAAGGCATTGCCCTTATTGTCTTGAAGTACCGCATGCCTCATGGTCACTATACCGTACCTGCCGAGGATGCTGAGGAGGCGATGCGACTGGTGAGGAGAAATGCTGAGGCTTGGCATATCAACCCCAACGACGTAGGCATCATGGGCTTCTCAGCTGGCGGACATTTGGCATCTACCGTTGCCACCCATGCCACCAGCGACGCAATGCCCAACTTCCAGATATTGTTCTATCCCGTCATCTCGATGGAACAGGGCATTACCCATCAGGGGTCGCGCGACAATCTGTTAGGAAAAAGTCCCAAGCAAAAGCTGGTAAACGAGTATTGCAACGAACAGCACGTCAACAAAAAGACTCCTCGTTGTTTCTTGGCTTTGGCTCACGACGACCGTGCTGTACCTCCCGCCAACAGCCTGAACTACTACGAGCAACTCAATGCTCATGGTGTTTCCACCTCGATGCACATCTATCCCTCTGGAGGACACGGCTTTGGCATCCGTCAGTCGTTTACCTACCACTTCGAAATGATGCTCGAACTAAAAGCCTGGCTTCGCAGTTTCTAATCCATCAAACAAAACAATAGGGTAAACACAACAGATTTCACGGATTAAACGGATTAAGCCATACTAGACTTAGAATATCCGTTCAATCCGTGAAATCCGTTGTTATTTGATAATCTTTTAATCCGTAATCAGGTTCTCACCCGTCATGTCTGAAGGCTGCTCCAGTCCCATGATATGGAGGATAGAAGGAGCAACGTCAGCCAGACGACCGTCCTTCACCGTAGCCGAGTTGTTGTTGGTGACATAGATGAAGGGAACGGGGTTCAGCGAGTGAGCGGTGTTTGGTGTACCATCGGGGTTGATGGCGTTGTCAGCATTTCCGTGGTCAGCGATGATGATAGCCTCGTAGTCGTTGGCCTTAGCAGCCTCGATGACTTCGCGAACGCAGTTGTCAACAGCCCAAACAGCCTTAGCAATAGCGTTGTAGATACCAGTGTGACCTACCATATCACCATTAGCGAAGTTCACAACGATGAAGTCGTACTTAGCCTCGTTGATAGCAGCCACCAGCTTATCCTTCACCTCGTAGGCACTCATCTCTGGCTTCAGGTCGTAGGTAGCCACCTTTGGAGAAGGAACCAGGATACGATCCTCACCATCGTATGGAGCCTCGCGACCACCATTGAAGAAGAAGGTCACGTGAGCATACTTCTCTGTCTCTGCTGTGTGGAGCTGTTTCTTGCCCTGCTTGGAGAGATACTCACCCAGCGTGTCCTCTACGTTCTCTTTTGGGAACAGGATGTGAACACCCTTGAAGTTTGCATCGTATGGGGTCATGCAGTAGTACTGCAAGCCAGGAATGGTCTTCATACCCTGCTCTGGCATATCCTCCTGAGTCAGCGCGATGGTCATCTCCTTGGCACGGTCGTTACGGAAGTTGATGAAGATAACAACATCGCCCTCTTCAATGCAACCATTAACGCTACTGTTGTGGATAGGCTTGATGAACTCGTCAGTTACGCCCTCATCGTAGCTCTCCTGCATGGCCTGAACCATATCAGTAGCCTGCTTACCTGTACCGTTAACAATCAGGTCGTAACCTTCCTTAACACGTTCCCAACGCTTGTCGCGGTCCATCGCGTAGAAACGACCAACGATTGAAGCGATAGCAGCATCGTTATCAGCACAAACCTTCGATACCTGCTCGATGAAGCCCTTACCGCTCTTGGGGTCGGTGTCACGACCGTCCATATAGCAATGAACAAACACCTGATTCTTCAGGCCATAAGCCTTACCAATCTCGATGAGTTTAAACAAGTGATCAAGGCTTGAGTGCACACCACCGTCAGAAGTAAGACCCATCAGGTGCAGCTTCTTGTTGTTCTCCTTTGCGTATGAATAAGCAGCCTTTACCTGAGGATTCTCCATGATAGAACCATCCTTGCAGGCGCGGTTGATCTTCACGAGGTCCTGGTAAACAATTCGACCAGCACCGATATTGAGGTGACCCACCTCAGAGTTACCCATCTGACCATCGGGCAAACCAACGTCCTCGCCAGAGGCCATCAACTGAGAGTGAGCCGAAGTGGCTGTCAACAAATCGAGATACGGAGTCGGCGTATTGAAAATCACGTCACCCTTACCATGCTTACCGATTCCCCATCCGTCGAGAATCATCAAAAGTGCTTTCTTTGCCATAATCTTAAACTTTATTTATTTGTCTTCCTTTTGGGCTGCAAAGTTACAAAGTTTTTTCCAATTATCGCCATCTTTCCACCAATAATCATTCATCAGAATGTACTGAATTGCACCAGATGCCCGATTCTTCTTCTCCTTACACCTATTTTGTCATCTGTAGTTGTCAACAAGGCCCGTGCGTCTTCAATCTATGATTTCATTAGGTGGGGTAATGACTGGCTTTCCGTTCTTGTCGAGCAGCGGAGTAAGGCCGCCAGCATAGCCATGTACTACAAACAAATAGTTGACACCAGTTTCCGTGTCAATAATAACACTAACTTCCTTCATGAGCCCGTTCTGGGCTTTCTCCCAAATAAATCTTTTTCTTGCCATATCTCCTTGTTTTAATTTCTCCTGCAAAGATACGAATAAGCCAGCAAAAAACAAAATTATATATGGACTTTTTCGAGTGCGAAATATCCTCGCTGAAATTTTATACTAGGGGAAAAAGGGGGAAAGCCCCGAGGGAACAGGGATTCAGGCGGGATGTAACAGGGAGCGAGACGTAGGGTAACTAATTTGCCCCGCCCGTGGCAAATTGTTGCGGCGGGCGGGGCAATATCTTGTGGCGGGCGTGCGAATGTCTTGCGGCGGCCGCCAAAAGACTAAAACGTTTGGGCTTTTGGCGTTGCTTTATAAGCAAAAAGCACTGGCCTTATTAGGTGCAAAGATACAAAAAAAATCGCAGAAATGCAAGGAAAACGTGCATTATTTTGTAACTTTGCACCTACAAAACTAAAGCAAGGATGATTATGAGACGCAAAGCAATTCTTTTTGTCGCTGTAATGGCCAGCGTGCTTGCACAGGCAGGCAACATCAGTGCAGCCCTGCAAGTTAAGGAGTTTAAACTGAGTAACGGCATGACCGTGTGGTTGAACGAAGACCACTCGCAGCCAAAAGTGTTTGGTGCCGTTGTCGTAAAAGCTGGTGCCAAGGACTGTCCAAATACGGGTATTGCCCACTATTTTGAGCATATCATGTTTAAAGGCACGGATCGTATTGGAACTGTTGACTACCTGGCAGAAAAGCCTTGGCTGGACAGCATCTCCGTGCAGTACGACTTGCTGAGCCAGACTCAGGATGAGGCTGAGCGTACTAAGATTCAGCAACACATTAACGAGCTGAGCCTGAAAGCGGCAGACTACGTGATCCCCAACGAGTTCAACCGCCTTATCTCGAAATACGGAGGCAGCAGCCTGAATGCCGGTACGGGCTACGACGTGACGTACTACCACAACACCTTCCTGCCACAGTATATGGAACAATGGTGCTGGCTGAACTCTGAGCGACTCATCAAACCCGTATTCCGTGGGTTCCAAGGTGAGCTGGAGAACGTCTACGAAGAGAAGAACCGTGCCTCCGACGGAATAGCTGGCGGCGCCTTGGAGAAGGTGATGGGAGCCATATTCAAGACACAGCCCTACGCCTATCCCATCCTCGGCTCGACGGAGAATCTGAAGAATCCGCGCCTGTCGGATATGGCGGCATTCTTCAAGAAATACTATGTGGCCTCGAACATGGGTCTCATTCTTTGTGGCGACATCACGCCCGACTCGACGTTGACGGCACTCTTGGAACAGACCTTCGGACGTGTGCAGACGGGCCCAGTCCCAGAGCGCGGCTATAGTCCCATGCCTGACATTCAGGAAGGTGAGTCATGCGAAATCAAACTGCCCATTCCGCTGATAGGTGCTGAAGTATTAGTCTTCAAGGCACCTACCGACTTCGAGCCTGATGCCGATGCCCTCGACTTGGCCAACTCCCTGCTCTCGAACGGTAAGGCCGGACTCATCGACTCGCTGATGAACGAGCACAAGGTAATGATGGGAGCCGCTATGAGTATGGCTTTTGCCGATGCGGGAGGTACGGCTATCGTCGTCATTCCCAAGCTGTTAGGCAAAATGAAGACGGCTGAGGCACGTATCATGGAACAAGTGCAACAGGTGATGGACGGAAACTTCAGCACAGAGCAGATGGAAGCCCTGAAACAGGAGATGGTGATGGAAAATGAACGCAATCTGGAAACCATTGGCAGTCGTTCGGAACTGATGGTCGATGTCTTCTCGAAAGGCCACTCGTGGCAGGAGGTGCTCGATAAGATTGAACACATCAAGCAGATTACAAAGGAAGATGTCGTCGCCGCAGCCAAGAAATACTATGGAGCTCACCATATCACACTACAAAAGAAATACGGTACTCCCGATAAGGAAACGCTGAAACAGCCTGGCTATAAGCCCATCTCACCAAAGAATATGGATGCCAAGTCGGCTTTCGCCCAGCAAATGGAACAGATTCCCGTCAAGGAGACAACCATCCGCACTGTTGATTTCGAGAAAGACGTGACCACCCAAAAGCTGAACGACCACGTCATCTTATATTATAAGGAGAACCCCGTGAACGACATCTTTACGTTCACCCTGCGCTATAAGGATGGTACGCTGCACACGCCCAAACTTGCTGTGCTTGCTCCCTATCTCAATGCACTAGGCACCGATTCGCTGAAGAAACAACAGCTGGAACAGGCTTGGCAACGCATCGGCACTACGATGGAGGTGGCTCAAGGCGACGTGAACTTCAGCATCAACCTGACTGGTCCCGACCACCAATTGAAACCAGCCCTGCAATTGCTGGCCCATTTCCTGCGTGCAGCGAAAGGCGACGAGGAAGCCCTCGACGAGGCAAGGGATGCCGACAAGGTGGACCGCAAGAGCTTTGGCAAGCAGAAAGACGACGTGCTTGCTCCTATGTTACAACGAGTGGCGTATGGCAACAAGTCGACTTATCTGACCCAACTGTCGAAGAAAGAAGTCAAGGCGCTGAAGAGCGACGAGCTGTTGGCGCTGTTCCGCGAGTTGCAACAGTACGACTGCGAGCTGTTCTACTGCGGGCGCCAGCCTGTTGAGGTTGTTGCGAGAGAATCGCAACAAACACTCCCTCTTACGCAATGCACCAAGCCCAAGGCCGACACCTTCCGTTCTTTGCAGCAATACTCCGAGCCCACCGTCTTCTTCTACGACGTGCCCAAGTCGCGCCAGAACTTTGTCGTCAGCTACGACGCCATCAGTGCTCTGCCTACTGCTAACGAGCGTGCTACCATGAAACTATGGGATGAATACTTCGGGGGCGGTATGTCGTCAGTGCTCTTCCAGAATGTCCGCGAGTTCCGTTCGCTGGCCTATTCCACAAGAGGTAAAAGCATCAACACCAGTCTTGCCCTTCACCCCAACGACCCACAGGCTTACATCACAGCCACAGGTACTCAGGCCGACAAGACAATAGAGGCTGTTGCCACCATCGATTCGCTGTTACGTCAGATGCCTATGAAGGAAGAAAACTTGGAGTCGGCCCGTCAGAGTGTGCTCAGCGACATTCAGAACGATTATCCCACGTTCCGCGGTATTGCCAAATATGTGGCCAACCAGCGTAATAACGGCTATACGTCTGATCCCAACAACGAGACGGCCCGTCTCTTGCCTGCTATCACAACCCAAGATATTGTGCAATTCCATCAGCAACACGTGGGCAACAACCAGAGCCGCGTCTGGATCATCATTGGCGACAAGAAGACAACAGACCTCAAGGCTCTATCCAGTTACGGCAAGATTGTAGAACTGAAGAAAGAGGACGTTTATAGATAACACGCATTATTTTGTCGCAGACTGATGACAAATCGCACGCTCGTACATCTTTAATATAAAAGTATATACTTAAAGACTATGAGCGTAAAAGAATTGGAATTGCTTGCGGAGAAGGACCGTAAGCGCCTTGTTGAGGTGGTGTATGCCGCCAAAGCCGGCCACATTGGTGGCGACCTGTCGTGCCTGAACGTGATGACGGCATTGTATTTCCATGTGATGAAGAACCTGAATCCTGCCGAACCCAAGGCAGCAGAGCGAGACCGCTTCGTGCTGTCGAAGGGTCACTGTGTAGAGGCGTTGTATGTAACTTTAGAGGCCAAGGGTTTCCTGAAGCCAGAAGTGCTCGACACACTGGGTAAGTTTGGAAGTATTCTGAGTGGTCATCCTACTATCGAGGTTTCGGGCATTGAGGTGAACTCTGGTGCGTTGGGGCACGGACTGAGCATCGGTGTCGGTATGGCTATTGCCGCCAAGATGGACCAAAAGCAGTGGAAAACCTACGTGTTGATGGGTGATGGCGAACAGGGCGAGGGCTCTATCTACGAGGCTGCTATGGCTGGTAACAAGTATCAGTTGGACAATCTGGTGGCTATCATCGACCGCAACCACCTGCAAATCAGTGGCGATACAGAGGACGTGATGCCTATCGACTGTATCAAGGAACGCTGGGGTGCCTTTGGCTGGGACGTCATTGAGATGAATGGTGACTCGATGGAGGACATCGTGAAGACGTTTGATGCGATTGACTACGAGAACAAGAAGCCCCATCTGCTGATTTCGAACACCACAAAGGGCAAGGGCGTCAGCTTCATGGAAGGCATTGCCAAGTGGCATCATGGTGTGCTGAACGAAGAACAGTGTAAAGCCGCTGTGGCAGAAATCAGCGAGCGTATCGAGAAACTTTCTCTAAACTCTAATCTCTAAACTCTAAACTAATTATGATTGCATGTAGAAAACAGTTTACTGACACGTTGCTGGAACTGGCACGTGAGGATAAAGATATTATTGCCGTAACCACTGACGCCCGTGGTTCTGTGACGTTGGGCGACTATGCCAATGCACTGCCCGAGCAGTTTGTGGAGTGTGGTATTGCCGAACAAGATGCCGTGGGCATCTCGGCTGGTTTGGCGCATTCGGGCAAAAAAGTGTTCTGTTGTGGACCCGCCTGCTTCTATGTGGCTCGTTCACTGGAACAGGTGAAGGTCGACTTGGCTTATTCAGAGAACCCTGTGACCATTCTGGGCGTATCGGGCGGTGTGGCCTACGGTGCACTTGGTGCTACTCACCACTCGCTGCACGACATTGCCGTGTTGCGTACCTTCCCTGGTATGACGGTTTGTTTGCCCAGCGACTGGCGCTTTACCAAGAAACTGGTGAAACTGCTCGTCGACTACGACAAGCCTTGTTACGTTCGCGTGGGTCGTGCAGCCATTCCTGATGTCTATGCTGACGACAACTTCGAGGTGGTGCCTGGCAAAGCCATTCAGATTCTGGATGGTACGGATGTCACCATCGTCGCTGCTGGCGAGACGGTATATCACGCTTGGCAGGCTGGTCTGCAGTTGAAGGAGCAGGGCATCTCAGCCCGCGTGCTCGACTGCTCATGGATTAAGCCCTTCGATGAGGAAGCCATCCGTAAAGCAGCCAAGGAAACAGGACGTATCGTCACTGTCGAGGAGCACTCGAAGTTTGGCGGTTTGGGTGCTATGGTCTGTGAGGTGCTCAGCGAGCAACCCGTTCCCGTTCGCATCATCGGTATTCCTGACGAGAACGTCGTTCACGGCACCAACGCAGAGATATTCCACCACTACGGAATGGATGCAGAAGGCGTGACGAAAGCTGTGACCAGCTTTCTAAGTGATAAGTGATAAATTGGCTACCGCTTTATGAACTATATCATTGCAATAGACCAAAGCACGTCGTCAACAAAGGCTCTGCTGTTTGACGAGCAGTGCAAGGTTGTGGCCCGTACCAACGTCGACCACAAGCAGTATTATCCCCAGACGGGCTGGGTAGAGCACGACGCTGAGGAAATCTATCAGAATATGATAGAGGCCATCCGAATGCTGATGTCTGACGTCAGATGTCAGAAGGAAGATGTTACCTTCTCCATCGCCCTTACGAATCAGCGCGAGACGGCTGTGGTATGGAACAAAGCGACGGGCAAGCCCATTGCCAATGCGGTGGTGTGGCAGGATACCCGTGGTGCTGAGCTGTGCCGTCAGCTTCGTGCTGAGGGCAAGGCTGATATGGTAATGGCGAAGAGCGGTCTGCTCATCGATCCCAACTTCTCTGCGTCAGGCATTAAATGGCTGCTAGATAACATCGAGGGAGCTCGTGAGGCAGCAAACAAGGGCGAACTGCTGATGGGCACCATCGATACATGGCTCGTGTGGAAACTGACGGGTGGCAAGACCTTTGCCACTGACACCACCAACGCCTCACGCACCATGTTGTTTAATATCCATACCATGCAGTGGGACGACGATCTGTTGCAACTCTTCGACATCCCTCGTAGCATGATGCCAGAGATACTGCCCTGTGATGCCGTCTATGGTGAGACTACCTGCGAGGGCTTGTTCAGCGAGCCCATCCAGATAGCTGGTGTCTTGGGCGACTCACATGGTGCATTGGTTGGTCAGATGTGCTTCGAACCAGGCTCGGGCAAGGTAACCTATGGCACAGGCTCGAGTGTGATGGTCAACATCGGTGAAGAGCCCAAAGCCGCTCCCCAAGGCCTCGTGACCAGCGTGGGCTTCTCGGCTTTAGGGAAAACGTGGTATGGTTTCGAGGGTAACATCTATAGTACGGGTGCTACGCTGAAGTGGATTTGCGACCAGTTGCAACTCATTGGTAAACCGTCAGAGATGGAGGCGCTGGCAACCAGCGTTGAGGATAATGGTGGGGTATACATCGTTCCTGCCTTCTCCGGACTGGGTGCTCCCTGGTGGCAGAGCGACGTGAAGGGTGCCGTCTTCGGACTGACCTTCGCCACCACGAAGGCCCACTTTTTGCGAGCTGCCCTCGAGTCTATCGCCTATCAGATTAAGGACTTGGTCGACGTGATGGCTCATGCCACAGGAGGACGACTGAAGGAGATTGCCGCTGATGGCGGACCCACGAAGAATCAGTTCCTCATGCAGTTCCAGGCAGACATGCTCAACACGCCTGTGGTGTGCACAGAAGTCGACGACGCCTCAGCCCTCGGAGCAGTTATCATGAACGGCTTTGCACGTGGACTGTGGAAGAGTTTCGACGAGGTCGTTGGTTTCCGCGTGGTGACACAGACCTACCAACCCCAGCCCAGCGCTCAAAAGGAGACGCTCTACGAAGGCTGGCGCAATGCCGTGAATCAACTGATCAAATAAATATCAAAATAAAATCATTACTCATTTGAAAACATTTGAAGAACTTGGTGTCTGCGAAGAGATTCGTAAAGCCATAGAAGAGATGGGCTTCGTACAGCCCATGCCCGTGCAGGAAGAGGTGATTCCCTATCTGCTGGGTAATCTTAACGACGTCATTGCGCTGGCCCAGACGGGTACGGGCAAGACGGCAGCATTCGGCATTCCCGTATTGCAACGGGTTGCCTCCAAGCCCCGTCCCCAGCTGGGCGAGATTGGTCGAGGACTCCCCCTTGCCCTCGTCCTTGCACCTACTCGCGAGCTCTGTCTGCAGATTGCCGACGACATGCGCGACTTTGCCAAATACATGGACGGCATCCATATCGAGGCCGTCTATGGTGGAGCAAGCATAGAGCAACAGATTCGTGCTTTGCGCAAGGGCGTACAAATCATTGTGGCGACTCCAGGCCGACTCATCGACCTGATGAAACGCGGTGTGGCTCAGTTGGACGACGTGCGCAATGTGGTGCTCGACGAGGCTGACGAGATGCTGAACATGGGTTTCCAGGAGAGCATTGACGAGATACTCGAGAGTGTGCCCGAAGAGCGCAACACCCTACTCTTCTCTGCTACGATGAGCAAGGAGATAGAGCGCATTGCCAAGGGTTACCTGCACGACTACAAGGAGATTGTGGTAGGCTCGCGCAACGAAGGGGCAGAACACGTGAACCATATCTACTATATGGTGAATGCCAAGGACAAGTATCTGGCGCTGAAGCGACTGGTAGACTACTATCCACGCATCTTCGCCATCATCTTCTGTCGCACGAAGCTGGAGACGCAGGAGGTGGCCGACAAGCTCATCAAGGATGGCTATAATGCCGAGTCGCTGCACGGAGATCTCTCGCAACAACAGCGCGACCTGACCATGCAGAAGTTCCGTCAGCATACCGTACAGTTGCTGGTGGCTACAGATGTGGCAGCACGCGGACTCGACGTTGACGACCTGACGCACGTCATCAACTACGGTCTGCCTGATGACATAGAGAACTATACCCACCGCTCGGGCCGTACAGGTCGTGCAGGCAAGAAGGGCACGTCGCTCAGTATTGTCCACTCGCGCGAAAAGCACAAGATTCGCAATATCGAGAAGGAGATTGGTAAGCAGTTTGAGCAAGGCACCATTCCCTCGGCAGAGGAGATTTGCAAGAAGCAGCTCTACAAGGTGATGGACCAGATTGTGAAGAGCGACGTCGACGAGGAGCAGATTGCCCCCTTCATGCAGGACATCAGCCGTTACTTCGAATACATTGACAAGGATGACCTGATCAAGAAGATTGTCTCTCTGGAGTTTGGCAAGTTCCTAGCTTACTATGCGGATGCGCCCGAGATTGAACCCGTCAGCAACAAACGGGGCGAAGACAACAAAGAGCGCAAGGAACGCGGCAAACGCGAGAAAGGGCAGACATTCAATGCCTCAGCAGGTTATCGCAAGTTGTTCATCAATCTGGGCAAGAAGGATGGTTTCTATCCTGGCGAACTGATGCAGTTCCTCAATAAGACGGTGGTGAGCACCAACCGTCATGGGAGGGGGCACGTGGAAGTGGGCCATATCGACCTGCTACAGACCATCAGCTATTTCGAAGTGCCGGAGGAGGATGCAGAACGCGTCGTCAAATATGTCAACGGACAACGCTACAAAAATCGCGAGGTGCGTTGCAACGACGCCGAAGAGACCGCTCCAACTAGACCTACTAGAGAAACTAGGACTTCTAGAAATACTAGTCCGACTAGAGACACTAGGAAATCTAGAGACTCCAAACCCTCTCATTCCCCCAACGACGTCCGAATCTACAAGAAGGACGAATGGATGCAATTCCTGAATCCCAATGGCATGAAGTCGAAGGGCGAGAAGTCGCACGCAGGCAATAAGCCCAAGAAGGCCAAAGCCAATAAAGAATTGAAGGGCGAGATACCCGATTTCAGCGAGGAAGGCTGGGCCATTCGCAAGCCAAGAAAAAAGAAATAAGAAAAACAACGGATTTCACAGATTAAACGGATACCAGTGCTGACCATCAGAAGGTTTCAAATCCGTCAAATTCGTGAAATCCGTTGTTTAAGTATCTTAGGCGTCTTGATTACTTTGCGTTGATTTCCTTGAGCAGACGATCAGCGTGTCCCCAGCGGTCCATCATGAAGAGCATGTAGCGCACGTCGACATTGATGGTACGGGCCAACTGACGGTCGAAGAAGATATCTGAAGACAGGCTGTCCCAGTTGCCGTCGAAGGCCAAACCAAGCAGCTCACCCTTGCCATTAAAGATGGGTGAACCGGAATTACCACCTGTGATATCGTTGTTCGACAGGAAGCACAGCTGCATGGTACCCGTCAGCAAATCGGCATAGGGGCCAAAGTCCTTGCTCGAGAGCAGTTCGTGCATCACGGGCTCTGCAAAATACTCGAAGTTCTCGTCGGCCTTCTGCATCTTCTCCCACAACGAGCGGGCGGTGGTGTAATAGCCCGAGGGACGTCCGCCCAGCGTGTATTCACCAATCTGTCCGTAGGTCATACGCAGGGTGAAGTTGGCGTCCGAATAGTTAGGCATATCCTGTTCCATGCGCAACACAGCGTCACACAACAGTCGCTCCTGTTCGGCAATGTCATCTCTGAACTCGCTGAGGTCGGCATTGATCTTAGCCAGTATCTCGCTGATCGAGATGCCGTACTTCACACCCAGATCCTTGTCGTAGCTCTTCTTATTGAAATAGATGCGCTTACCGCTCTTCATCAGTATCGACTTCTTATACAGCGCATTGACGTAGGCCGTATAGTCGCCACCAAATTGCTTGTCGATGGTCTCATAGAAGTCAGGCAGATAGTCCTTGTCGACCTGCTGGCGATAGTTGCGAATCAGCGTGCTGAGCAATTCGCTGTCGGTAGCCAGGTCCCACTCCTTGCTGTTGTCGTCAAACTGATAGTACTGCTTCTTGGGCTTGTCTTTCGGGCCATGCACCTGAACGCCCCAGTTGCAACGCCAGGCACGCTTCGTCACTTCGTCGTCGAAGGTGTAGAAGGTCTCTCTGAAAATGGTGCGCAGACGGGTCAGCTTCATACGCTTCTGATACAATTTTGCTAATTTGTCGAAGTCGAGCTCGCCCTTCAGATAACCCGTCGTATCCTGCCACTGACGAATCTTAGCCTCGAACTGCTGCTTCTGTTGGATGAGTCCGATAGAGTCGATACATTTGTTCATACCGATGGAGTTCTTCCAGTAGTTGCTCGAGTGGGCATACTTCGACTCGTACATGATACGCACAGCCTCCGATGCACGCATATGGCGCAACATCACCTCCTGCTTCACCTCACGAACCTGTACACGAGGAGCATTCAACGCGTCGCGACGTTCCTGAATGCCATACGACGACAGATAGCGGCTCGTGCTTCCAGGATAACCCATAATCATACAGAAATCGCCAGGCTTGTAGCCCTGCATGGAAACAGGCGCCCACGACTTGGGGTGATAGGGCACATTGTCCTTCGAATACTTGGCAGGACCATTCGTCTTGGGGTCTGCATAGATACGGAACACGCTGTAGTCGCACGTCTGACGGGGCCACATCCAGTTGTCTGTCTCGCCACCAAACTTACCCATCGACTTGGGAACGGCAAATACCAGACGCACGTCCTCGAAGTCGCGATAGGTGGTCATATAGTACTTATTGCCCTCGTAGAAAGGTTTTACTTCCACACGCAGCGTAGAGTCCTGCTTACGGATTTCTTTCTGCCAGGCATTCTCCACGCTGTCCACATACTCGCCCTGCTTGATGGTCGACAGGCCTTTAACATGAGGAAAAATCTGGTCGGTCACATCCTTCTGGTCAATCATAAAGCTGACGAACAGGTCTTCGTTGGGCAACTCCTCTTCGTAGGACTTCGAGATGAAGCCGTTCAGCATGTAGTCGTGCTCTACCGTAGAGTGCTGGCGGATGGCGTCGAAACCACAGTGGTGGTTGGTGAACACCAGTCCGTCGGGCGACACGACGACTCCTGTGCAGAAACCGCCAAAGTTGACAACGGCATTCTTCACCGCATTGTCGCTCTGGTAGAGCTGCTCCATGGGTAACTGGAACCCGTACTGCTTCATCTGGTCGTAGACGGCAGTAGGCAGATTGTACAATGTCCACATGCCCTCATCGGCACGTGCTACATTAACTAGAGATACTAGGCATACTAGTGATACTAGGATTTTTTTCATATAATACTATTTTTAGTGAACTTTATATTTGGGACGACGGAAACGATGCCCGATGAAGGGCAGCTGTTCCAACGGCAGGTCGCGCTTGATGATGACAGCCAAGAATGCCAAGAGCAGCAACGTGTTGAACGCCAGTGAGAGAAGTGTGGGCCAGTCGCTGGTCACACACATCAGTCCGTACAGCACCAGCGCCAGCACGACGTAAAGCGTTATCTCCTTCAGCGGATAATTGATGGGGTAGTACTTCTGTCCTACGATATAGGATGCCAGCATGGCCACACCGTATCCTGCAAATCCTCCCCAGGCACAGGCCATATAGCCGTAACGGGGCACGAAGACAACGTTGACCACCAACAGCACCAGACACCCGATGCCCGAGAAGATGGCTCCCCAGATGGTTTTGTCGATAACCTTATACCAAAACGACAGGTTGAAGTAGACACCCATCATGATCTCTGCGGCCATCACGATAGGCACGACCTTCAAGCCCACCCAGTAGTCCTGATTGCGAACGATGTATTTCAGGACGTCCATATAGCCCACCACGATGAGGAAGGCCAGCAGCGTGAAGATGATGAAATACTTCATGGCCTTGGCGTACATCTCGTGCTGGTCTTTGTCCTTGACACCAGCAAAGACGATGGGCTCGTAGGCAAAGCGGAAGGCCTGCGTAATCATCGCCATAATCATTGCTATCTTCGAGCAGGCGCCATAGATGCCCAACTGCGTCAGCATGTCACTATCCTTATAGATATAGGGGAACAGCATCTTGTCGGCTGTCTGGTTCAGTATGCCTGCCAGTCCCAGAATCAAGATGGGCCACGAATAGCTCAGCATGGTACGGAACAGCTTCGTGTCAAATCGCCAGCGGAATCCTGTGTACTCCGTAACGAGGCAAACAGCCAGCATTGCCGTACATACCAGATTGATATAGAAGGCATAGCCCACGTCCTTGCCGTCCATGAAATAAAAGTAGACGAGGTTCAGCGCAATACTGACCACGATGTTCAACAGTTTCAGGGCTGCAAACTTCACGGCCTTCTTCTGTTGACGCAGATGGGCGAAGGGAATGCACAGGAAGGCGTCGATGGCCACCGTCACCGCCATCACACCCACATAGTCAGGGTGCTCGCCATAGCCCATCAGCTGGCTGACGGGCGACAGGAACAGCAGCACCAGCACGGCAAACACCAACGACAGTGACCCCACCGTAATCAGCGTGGTGCCATAGACGGTCTCCGAGTCGGTGTGCGTCTTGTTGGTGAAACGGAAATAGGTGGTCTCCATACCGAACGTCAGCAACACCAGCACCAACGCCACATAGGCATAGATGTTGGTGATGATGCCATAACCACCGCTGGCGGCAGACAGCTGTGCCGTATAGAGCGGCACGAGCAGATAGTTCAGAAAACGGCCAATGATGCTCGACAGACCGTAAATGGCGGTATCCTTGAAGATGGTAGTTAGCTTTCCCATTGTTTTTTATTTTTTCTAGGAGGTCCTAGGTTTTCCTAGGATATCCTAGGTCTTCCTAGGAGGTCCTAGGATTTACCCAAAAAAGAAATAACATATCGCAATCGCTGCAATGACGCCAGCCAGGTCGGCCAGCAAGCCACAACTTACCGCGTGGCGGGTGTTCTTGATGCCTACCGAGCCGAAGTACACAGCCAGGATGTAGAACGTGGTGTCCGTCGACCCCTGGAAGATGCACGACAATCGACCCACGAACGAGTCGGCCCCGTAGTTGGTCATGGCGTCGACCATCATACCGCGGGCTCCCGATCCTGAGAGGGGTTTCATCAAGGCCGTAGGCATAGCGTCGACCCACTGGGCATTGACGCCCGTCAGCTCTACGCACCAGCGCATACCGCCAATCAGCATATCCATCGCCCCTGAGGCGCGAAAAACGCCGATTCCAACGAGGATGGCCACCAGATAGGGAATGATGCGGACTGCCGTCGTGAAACCGTCCTTCGCACCCTCGATGAAGGCATCGTAGACGTTCACTTTTTTGCGCACGCCTGCCAAGATGAATCCACAGATGATGGTCATCAGCAGGATGTTGGCAACGGTGGTGCTCACCTTGTTCATCGCGTCGGGCGACAACTGCGAGAAGCCCCAAATGATGCCAGCAACTACCAGACAGGCTCCACCCAGTGTCAACAGCATGGTCTTGTTGATCAGGTTGATGCGCTGATAGAGCGAGGTGACGATGATGCCTGCCAGCGTCGAGAAGAACGTCGCCAGCAGGATAGGGATGAAGATATCCGTAGGCTGGGCGGCACCCAACTGAGCTCTGTAGACCATGATGCTGACAGGGATGAGCGTCAGTCCACTGGTGTTCAGCACCAGGAACATGATCATCGGGTTCGACGCCGTATCCTTCTTCTGGTTCAGCTCCTGCATCTGCTCCATCGCTTTCAGGCCAAGGGGCGTAGCGGCATTGTCGAGTCCCAGCATGTTGGCGGCAATGTTCATGAAGATAGAGCCCGTGACGGGGTGACCTTTGGGAATGTCAGGAAACAGCTTGGTGAACACGGGCGACAGCACGCGGGCCAGCACATTGACCACGCCGCCCTTCTCGCCAACCTTCATCACACCCAGCCAGAGCGACAGCACTCCCGTCAACCCCAGCGAAATCTCAAAGGCAGTCTTCGACGACGAGAACGTGGAATCCATCATCGCAGGAAACACCTCGAAGTCGCCCCAAAACACCAGCTTCACGGCAGCAATCACAAACGCCACCAGGAAAAATGCTATCCAGATATAATTTAAAACCATAGTCAAAATTAATTTTTAGGGTTGTTAGGGGTGGTAGGGGAGTTAGGGGTGTTAGGTTGGTTAGGTTGGTTAGGGTCATCATCCCTACCAAACCTACCCGACCTAATTGACCTACTATCCCTACCTTCCCTACTAAACCTACCATCCCTACTCTCCCTATATTCCAGTCTCCTTCTAAATCTCTGCTCTTTTACGCCGCCTTCCGTCAGGAATTTCCTGTTGATATAGGCAATATACCCTTGCAACATCGCCAATGCCTGATAGATGACAATTAGTGCTATGTTTGCAATATCCTCGTCACTGCGTCCTTCTATCTGGCGCATGTAATACGCAGAGTCGTTATGTTTCTTAAACAACGGCACGCAAGCCCGATACTTCGCATTGTCCTGAGCCCACATCTCCAAACCGTTCATGCGAAGATAGTCCTGAAAGTCCTCTTTCAGCTCTTCCAGACTGCCCTTCGCAATCACCGTCAGTTTATGTTCGCTATCGGTAGAGCCCTCTGCGTCGCTATAGCCTTCTACGATGTTTTGCTTGCCGGAACGAGCCGCTTGTTGCATCTGGTCGACAGTGCGGTCGTGGCCCCTATCCATGAAGTGGGCCACAAAATAAGCAGTGATGTCAAACACACATACTGCCTTCTGATAAACCTTCAGCGACTTATATCCGTCAATTTTTCTTTGTTCGTCGGCCATAATCTTTGCAAAGGTAAACATTTATTTCTTCACGACCAAATTATTGCCAAAAAAAGAGCGGTTGCATCGCGCAACCGCCCCTTCCTCATTATATAAAATCAAAGTATTTGATATCAAATTACCACCACTTAGAAGTGAAGTTTGCATCTGTTGCCCAGTCAAGGAAGAATTCAAACTCGTTCTTGATGCTCTGACGCTCTCTCAAAATTGTAAATGACTTACCAACAGCCAACTTACTAGCAGGCTCTTGCCTAGGAGCGGTCAGCAAGTTCCAAGAATATTCCTTGCTTGCGCCCTGCTTGTAAACCTCAATTCTGATTTTCTCGTTAGCAGCTGCTGCATCGGGGATATTTGTGTCAGAAAGATAGCTAGTAATATCAACAGCTTCAACAGGCCAAACATCACCACCAGGGCTTACCATCTTATAAATCTTCTCATTCTTCTTAGCGTTCTCAGCACCGAGCAGAGCCTCGTGAACCTCAACGCCACCAGCGCCATTCGTGCTACCAACCTTCAGCTGCAGTGTACCACCAGCAGCTACGAGCATAACCTTTGCAGGATTACCAAATGTTACATCAAGTACAACGTCGTTGAAGTCGAAGTCAGAAGCACCAGAAGCGCTCAAGTCCTCAGCAACGATACGAATTTCCTTGGTCAAATCATCGTTCTTAGGCTGAGCCTCTACAAGACGTACAATCCAATCTGTATAAATCTCGTTAGCAGGAACGATCCAGTTTCCTTTATCGTATCCTTCAATCTGAATATCCTTGACAGATTTACCTTCTTCTCCACCGTCAATCAGAGTAAAGGTCTTTGTATAGCTTTCATTTTTGTGAGTATCATACAACGTCACTGTGTAAGTGAGCTCTTTTGCACTTTCCAATGAATAAACGCCTGGGATATTGAAATTTGTTTCATACCATTCACCACCATTGTTGCCCTCTGCATTCCAGAACTTAGCACGGAACTTTGTGTACGCATCCGGGTTTGTTGCAATGAAGTCAAAGCAAACATAATATTTACCAGGATAGTGATTTCCATCAACATCAGTAATATACTGACCATCAACAATAATCCACTTGTCGTGATACTTGCTGTCTTCGGTGCTATGATATGCGAAATTCTTAGTACCCCAACCTACAAACATGGTATTGCCATCCCAGTCTCTATTCTGACCAGCATTGAAATTGTTTGCATGATCCCAAGTGGTTTTATCAAGTTCAGCAACACCATCACCAAGTCTTGCATCGCTCGTACTAATCTGAAGATGATTCATCTTTGAAGAACCCAAAATATAATCGCTAGCTTGGTACTCCTGACCCTTTGAAGCATTTACTGTCTGGTCGCCATTGAGATAAAGACAATTGGTGTCAGTACTCTGACCTCCCCATACCTGAGTCACAAAGAAATTTTCCATAGTAATTGGAGATTCCTCGAAATAGGTTCCTTTAGGAATTGAACTCTTAACTCTATTAACATAAGCATAGATTGCATTAGCTTCTTTTTCCGTAACCGCAGGACGAGATTCCCACATGTTTCCATTTACATCAACACTACGTGTGAACGCACGGGTGTAGCTGTTGGCGCTGAAGCCCCAATCCTGATTAGAAGCAATAGCTTTACCATCAAGCAGACTTTGAGTAAATGCCTTGTTGTAGGCCTGCTGGATTTGGTACTGATCGTACTCTTCTTGAGACATTGTCTCAAAGTCGTGATTCGAGCAAGCTGCGAATGCGACAGCTGCGAATCCAATCATCAAATACTTTTTCATAAGATTTAAATTAATTAATACGTTATTTAGTTGAACTTATTTTCGAAAAGGTGCTGCAAAAATACAAATAAATTAGAAATTATGCATACGTTTGTCTGTTAAATTATCTTAAAGGAATGCAGAAAGTTACAACTAATAAAGTTTTCGTAGATAAAAACAAAAGAAAAAAGAGCGGCTGCATCGCGCAACCGCCCTTTTCGTCATTATATAAAATCTAAGTATCTGATGTCGTTATTACTTCCACCACTTAGAAAGGTTTGGATTGTTCGTTGTGGCCCAATCCACAAATTTGGTGTATTTCTGCTTGATGCTCTCACGCTCACCCAAAACTTTAAAGTCGGGATCGACAGCCAGCTTACAAGCAGGCTCACCCAGAGGAGCAGGCAGCTCTTCCCATGTACCTCCAGTCCAAACGCCGTTCTCGCACTTACCGCCTTTGTAGACCTCGATGCTCAGGCCCTTGGCTTCAGCAGGGTTCGTAATCTTCATGGTAACAGTAGAAGAAATGTCTTTTGGATCAGCCGTAGCTCCAGCGGGAGCACCATAGCCGGTGTTAATCATCTTATATACGTTGCCGTTCATAGCTGCTGTACCCAGCATAGCCTCGTGAACCTCAACGCCACCAACGCCATTCGTGCTACCAACGCGCAGGGGCAGTGTACCACCAGCGGCAACAAGCACAATTTGAGCAGTTTCTCCGTACTTGATGTCGATGACAACGTCGTTGAAGTCGAAGTCAGAAGCCTGCGTAGCGCTCAGGTCCTCAGCAATAATACGGAGGTCGAAGTCAGAGGTTTTCTCCTCTTCGATATTTACTTCAGGTGCAGGTGTGATGTTACCAGTTACAGAAAGTACGATGTCGTTGTAGTCGTAGTCCGTCCAGTCTTCAAAGCCTACGAAATTGAAGTCTCCGTAAGAGAAGATGGCTGCGTGGCTGTTAGATGCTGTGTTGGACCACTCGTGAGTACCAGGCAATGTCTCCTCCAGCCAATTGGAAATCTCAGTGTTCAGGCTACCTCTAGAGTACAGTTCAACAGCTGTGTTAGCATAGGAGCTTGTTTCAATGAAGAAACCTACGTTCAGACCTGCGGGGAAAGTATAGCTGGCATTACCATTATCATCGACATAGACCAACTTGAAACTCTTGTATCTCTTAGGCTGTACAGTGTAAGCATATTGGTCTCCGTTCTTAACGTCATACGATGTACCTTCTCCGATATACGAAGCTGACGGGTCGTTGCTCAAGACATACTTGTGCATGGTTCTGATGTTACCCGATGTGGTATAGTAGTAATAACCAACCCTATCCTGTATACCAGCGGTAACACCAGGCAGAACGACGTACGAAATCTCGCCAGCTTCTGTAGTTAAGAACTCCTCTTTATTGGTAGAAGCAATCTTAGAAGCATTGTTAACTCCTTCAGGCAGTACCTCGTTATAGGCGGTGAGTATCTCAGGAACAAGACTTGCTGGGTGCGAAGGATCTACGGAATATGTAATAGTATTCAGTACTGCCTCTTCTTCGTCACAAGTGACATAGGTCTTCTGATCGTTCCAAGTAGAAAACAAGGTCGCGTTAGTCGTTGCAACCGTTGATCCAGCAGCGGCAGCACGTGTGAAGGCACGGGTTGTGGCACCAAAGCCCCAGTCCTGATTTGCAGCCGGACGTGCACCGAGATAGTTAACGAAAGCCTCGTCGTACTTGGCTTTGTCAATCTGAGCCTGTGTAAATGTCTCAAAATCGTGATTCGAGCAAGCTGCGAATGCGACAGCTGCGAATCCAATCATCAAATACTTTTTCATTGTTACTTTTTTAAATTAAGACTTATAATAATATTATCGAATTGCGGTTTTGTGGGTGCAAAGGTAAATAAAATAAGGTAGAACGTCAAAAAATCGGAAGTAAATAAATGTTAAAGCCAACGAAATCGTTTACGAAAACGAGCGTTTCGTACATCTAAATGTTCTGTATAAACAGGAGGGCACCTGTCTCGCGCAGACTCTGACACTGTCATTTGTCAGAATTGTCAGAATTACACAAAGGGGATTCTTTTTGTGTAAAAATGAAGGGATGACCATTTCGGTCACCCCTCACATTCTTCACGCTGCATGCTTCTGATAGTAGGCCTCGGTCTTGACGTAGATTCCCTGCTCGACGTTCTCCTCTATCCACCCTCGCTTCTTCCACTGCGACAGCAGGTTGCTGGCGGCCTTGCTGATGTTGCCGATGGTGGCATTCTGCGCCTTGTAGAGGATTTCGAACTCCTGGCGGGTGAACGAGTCGTTCAACAACTCCAGCAGGCAGGGAACGCCAGGCTTCATCACGCGATTGTCTTTGGCCAGCTTGTTGGTGATCTCCTCGCCGAAGAGGCACATCTTCACCCACATGTCGTAGTCGAACAGATAGACGACCAAGTCCTCAATCTCCTGACTCCACTTCTTGCCGTTCATGACGTAGAGGATGATGGCCTTGCGGAAAGCGATTTCCACAGCGCGATACGACAGCTGCTCGTAGCTCTCGTTGCCCATCATCAGCGCACGCTCCTCGGCACGGTCCAGCAGCGATTCAGCCAGACGCTTGGCCTGCGGACACACGATGGTGCCCTTGACGTTCTCCAGTCGCGCCTGATAGACGGCCAGCTTCTTGTCGAAAGCCTCGTCGTACGCCTTGAACTTCGGACGTCGCTCCACGTCTTCCTTCACGATGGTGCTCAGGCTCAGTCGCGACAGTGTACCATTGTCGATGTTCTTGCCCAGATACATCTTGGCGGTGTTGGGCGTGGTCGAGAACACCATATTCATACGCAGCGTTGTGCGGGCCTTGACGCTCTGTGTACCCACGCGCTCCTGACCGTACTTGTCGGTGTCGAAGTCGCGACGGATAATCTCCGTGACCTCAGCCATCGAGCCGCCAGCCATCTTCTTCAGCTGCTCCATCTCGTCCATCATGCAGAACAGAGCCTTGTTGCCGGCACGTTCGGCATCGTCTAGACGCTGCGTCAGGGCAGCATTGGTCATATCGGAGTCGACCACCTGCACACAGATGTCCGTCGGACGCTCAGGTTTCTCCTTGTTGGCACCTTTGCTGTTCGTGGCTTCGGCCCACTCACGCTCACGCTGACGGGCCTCCATGTCGCGACGCTCGATGGGTGCGAGGATGTGGTTGATGGGGTCCTTGATGCTCGACTTACCCGCCGACATGGGTGCCACCACACCGTTCAACAGCGTGCACTCCTCGTGACGACCGTTCCAGAACTCTGCCTTCACGCCACCCATATAGGTGGCAAAGGCCGAGAATGTCGTGTTGATGATGCAGGGCCAATAACCACGCGGAGCCTTCGACGTAATGAGACGCACGGGGGCAGGCAGACGCTCGGGCATCTGGGGCTGACGCATCAACGACTGCTCGTCGGTGCCGTTCTCCATAGCCTTACGCTTGCGGGCCAACGTGATGGCCGTCTTCATCTTCTGGTTCATCGTTGCCGACTGGTTGCGCTTGCAGGCACTCGCGATGGTTGCATCCACACGGTCCTGAGCCTCGCCGAAGTTGGGCAGCACGCTGCGAATCCACTGGGCATCGTCGTTGCAGACGTAGCGCAGATGGCAGGCCATCGAGAAGATGAACGCATTGCGCGAGCCATGCTCGGGTGCACCACCCAGCTGATCGGCCAGCTCCTCGACGATGTACGCGTAGGGAATGCCAGCGTACTCCGTGGGATAATCGCCCAATCGAATTTTCGATTCGGCGGCAACCGGCTGAGATTTCAGCTCGTTGGCGACGGGTCGAATTTTCGGCTCGTTGGACAAGACAGCCATTTTGCTTTCTTGTTCCGATGTCGGCTGAGATTTCAGCTCTTGTTCCGACGTCGGCTCATTTTTGCGCTCAGCATCTAAGGCGGTAGCAAATTTTTCACTTTTCACTATTCCCTTTTCCCTTTTTACCCGTCCATCAATGTCGAGTCCACGCTCGGCATAGGCCTTGCGGCGCAGGGCGATTTCCTCGTCGCTGAGACGCGTCTGCCACTCCGGGCTGGTGAAGAGCTGCGAGGCGCTGTCTACGATGTAGATCATGCGCTCGGGCGAGCAGCAGTCACTGTCGAAGTCCACGCCCAGCGCCTGGCAATAGGCTCGCTGCGCCTCCTCGATGGTCATGCCCACGGGAATGCGGATGTCGATGTGCAGCTTCTTCGACGCTGAATACTCCATGTGCAACAGCATGCCCTTCCACTCGCCATCCTTATTATTAAGAATGAACGCACGCGTGCGCGCCTGAGCCACCATCGTCTCGTCGTCAATGTCGACACACGTCTGGAACGTGAACTCCTCGGGCAGAATCGCATCCTGCGCACGATGGTCGTCGCGGAAACGGAAGTAGTGCGGACAGCGGAAGGGCAACTGGCCCTTCAGGCGACGACGCTCGTCCTTGTCCTCCGTCTGGCGAATCTTGGTTATCAAACTTGCCACCTCGTCGGCCTGGGTGACGTTAACAAACTCCTCGAGCGTGTGCTCGAACACTTGGCCTTTCGGGCCGCGAACCTTGCGGTTCATTGCAATCATCTTGCAGTTCAAATTTTCTGTTTTCATAAGCTTTTAAAATTTTTGAAGTTAAACAATGAAATTATCACTGCAAAGTTAATAATAAAATAAGGTATAGAGCGGTCTTCCGCCCCCTTTCCACGCGTCGGAAAAGAGTTGGGCGGCATGTCGGAAAATGTCGGAAAAACATCGGAAATTATCGGAAGACTTTCGGCAAAAAGTTGGGGAAATTTGGTGGATTGAAAATAAAACACTACCTTTGCACCTATGAACTCGAAACTGATAAAACTGGATGCGCCTTACAACGTGATTTACGCTGGGGGCAAGGTGGGGCGGCACATCGCCACACTGATGGTATGGAACGACGACGAGGAGTCTGCTGGCGGCATTATGGATGCTGCTTCGTATCCCGTCATCGACGAAGGTGAGGAATTTCCTGCAGGCACGCTCTGCGAGTATGCCGAGCTGCACGACTGCCGCGTCATTTGTCCTCCAGAAGGCACGAACCTCTACTGGGTGGCCAAGATGATTGAGTACGACTTCCAGCAGTTGGAGCCAGCTGGTGCCCAATACATTTTGGAGCGCATGAAACTGTTGGGCTGCAAGATTGCAATGCCCACAGAGAAAGACCCCGAAACGGGCGAAGAATTACTGCGGATGCACTTTAAGGCCACGCTGGACGTATGGTGCATGAAGGGGTTCGGAGACGAGCCCGATGCCGTCTATCGTGTCCGCAGCAATCGCTGGGACGGATTCTATTTCCAGTCGGAAGGTACGGCTGACGAGGTCTATCACGACCTGAGCTATCAGTTGGGTGTCTATACCAGTTATTTCTATGACGACATCATCGACATCCGCTTCCAGACGGACGACGGGCAGTTGCTGGATGTGACCAACCGTTTGAACGCAGACCAAGGAATTGAGGGATTCAAGCATGAAGACTAGTCTGACAGGCATCGAGCCCATACCCGTGGAATATGTTCTGGCCATAGCGCAGTCGAAGGCTACGCAGGCCCAGCGCCGCCCGTACGTCGAACTGATTCAGCAGTGGGGCGAGGAGCAGGGCTGTATCGAGGAAGCTAGGCAGCTGATCAAAAAGTTGCGCGATGGTCAGGAAATCGACCCTCAGAAGATGCCGCGCGACTTCATGCCCCGCTATCGTCAGCCCGAAATGGCCGAAAAGCTGATAGAGATTATCCGTCATATAGACGCTGTCATCGCTTCGAGACAGGAAAACTGGACGTGGGCACACGTCATGCGCGTGATGACCGACGAACTCATCCTCTTCAAACTGACGCCTAACCGCTTCGATGCCATCATCTGCTCGATGATTCCTGGCAAGGGCCGCGACACCGTCCGCAAGCATGGCGACTACGAATACCTGATGGGCCAAGAGGATTCCTGGTCGATGTGGCCTACACTAGAAACGTCATACATCAATCCCGCGCTTGCCGCCGAGCGTTCTATCTGCAACCAGATTGCCCTCGAGTTCGCACCCATCCTCACCCGCACCATCCGCGCCGAATTCTGAATGTTCTCGCTGACGATGACACCGATGACACCGATGACACCGGTCTATTTTTGTCATCGCTTGTAGAAAAAGATTTCCATTATATATATAATATATATATTATATAATATAATGCTACTGCAAATTTGCCAGTAAGCTGTCAATTTTGACGTATTGTGTATGAATGGAGAATTTGATACCTTTGGGCTCGTTTTAAGAATGAGACAAATGGTATACAGTTCAAAAGATTTTGAGAGCCTTTGGTTTTTGTACCAGGCTGAGGGTCTCCCGAAGAACATCTCGATAGAGGAGTTCTGCACAAAGCACGGAGTTGATTTCCCAACTTTCGACAAATGGTACAGGAAGACGCATAAGAAGGTGTATCCAATTACGGTTACAGGAATGCCAGCTGACGAAGAGGCTGAGATTCAGGCGGAAGCTGAAAAGGTGAGTGAGGAGAGTAAGGTTCATGATCCTGTCAGACACCCTTTCAAATACCCGACCGACAAAGTAGCAAACATCAGTAAGAAGATCTCCATCAGCATCAAGTTCCCTGACGGAATGAAGATTGTGAAGACTGGAATTAGTTTCACCGAACTCAAGCATCTGATTGAGAGATTGGAGGTGGTATGCTGACCATCTCCGGACTGAAGAAGTTCTATTTTGTACCCGATGTCAATGACATGCGCTGTGGCGCCCATAGGCTGCTTGAAATCGTTAGGCATAAGCACCACCTAAACACCAGCAACGGTGACGTTTATATCTTTATGTCGAAGAATCAGAGAACGGTTAAGATGGTGAATTTTGAGGAAAACGCCTACTATGTGCATCAGAAGACTTTTGCCAACGGGTATACGTTTATGAAACTGAAGTTTGTAGAGGATAAACCGGTCTATTCCATCGATTGGAAAGACCTGGTGGCAGTGCTCGAATCACCTGTAATCAAGCAACTTACGATTAAATAAAAGCTCCTGTCAATAAAGTGTTAAACTTTGTGTAAAACATTGATAATCAGCAAATTAAATGAATAAAAAGCTTGCGTATATCAAAAATTTTTCGTACCTTTGTACCATAAATAGGACGTATGGAGAAGGACGAATTATTGAAGCGAGTGCTGATGATGCAACGTCTGCAGGGGATGGAAACGGAGCCAGTCTCTGCGGAAGATCCATACGCTTCTATGGAAAAAGACCAACTGATATCAATGATTCATTTCCTTGTCAAGCGCGAGGATGAACGGGCACAGGAGAACCAGGATCTGAAGGATATGGTAAAGGAACTGAGGGATACCCATAAGCAGGACGTGAGGACTCAGGCAAGTTTGCTGAAGACGCAGTCTAACCTTATGGCGTCTGTCGACAACCTGACCAGACAGGTGGCTGATTTGACCACTGAGAACAAAAGCCTTCAGAAGCAGGTCCGAGATCTGTTATCCCAGATATCAGTCGGCAACAAAGTCCGTTTTGGCTCTACCAGCCTGAAAGGCACAAAGAAGAAGGTCGCACCTGTACAGGACAGGACGAAAAACAAGGATGATTTTGATGGCACTAATGGTGCTGCTATGAGCTCAGCCTCACAAGATGATAATATGCCTGCAGATGCAGAACCATCAGAACAGCCCCAGAAGAGTTATGAATATCGTAAGGGCCTGAAGTACCAGACGATGTATGCTGATAACCGTATCGTACACGAGTCGGATGTTAATCTCCTCCCTGAAGGAGCTACGATTATCAAGAGCGTGTTTGAGTCAACATACGAGCAGGTGTCTTATATCGTACAGCATGATTACGAGATGATTATCTACAAGGATAAAGATGGCGTGATGCGCAAGGGCTACTTCCCCAAGGCAGAAGAGCCAAAGACTATCGACCGCATTCCTGGCACTCATGCATCATGTTCACTGCTGGCCAATCTTGTGTTTAACAAGTATCACATGAATACTCCAGTATATCGCGAGATGGTACGCCTGCTTAACAACAAGATGAATGTAAGCCGCAACACCGTATACAATTGGTTTGTAAAGGGCTCCGAGTACCTTAAAAAGGTGCTTCCGGTACTGAAAGGAAAACTGCTTGCGAAAGACTCTGTCGTACATTGTGACGAGACATGGTCTAGGGTAAAAATAGCTGGAAAGTATAGAAAGAAATACATCTGGGGTATGGTCAACGAAGAAGCCAAGATCGCGATCTACTTTTATGACGACGGAAGTCGTGGTCGCAAGGTGCTTCGTGACTTCCTCGGAAACAACAAGATTGCCGCCCTCCAGTCTGATGGATTCAATGTCTATATGTATCTGGACAACGAGCTGATAGATGTAGATCATCTGTGCTGTCTGGCTCATGCAAGAGCCAAGTTTAAGTATGCCCTTGAACAGGGAAAAGACGAAGAAGCCGAATACTTCCTTAAGTTAATAGGAATACTCTATGAGCTGGAAGAAGAATACCGGCTAAGACATCTTACACCTGAACAGATACGACAAGAAAGACAGGGCGCAAAGACAGCCAAGATAGTACAGCAGCTAAGGCAACGGCTAGACATACTCTTGGCAGATACCGGCGGTATGAGAGGAGACCTAATGCAAAAGGCACTCAATTATCTGAAAAGTTTTTGGGATCAACTTTTCTTATACCTAAAAGATGGACGTTACAACATCGACAACTCACTTGCGGAACGCATGCTTCGCCCTATGACAATAGAGCGCAAAAACTCGTTGGGTTTTGGCAGTCATGCCGGTGTCGAGGTGTCAGTTATTTACCATACATTTATCGAGACATGCAAGATGTGCGGTGTGTCCACACTGGAATATTTTAAGGAATTCTTCAAGGCAATCATGCAAGGAAGAACCGACTATGAGAATTTGTTGCCGATGACCATCGGTATTAAAAAATAATAAAGTTTAATTTGATTTAGACGCTTACGGTGACGAAAGCCGCCCTAAACGGCTGTTTTTGAGCCCGAACGTCAAAATTGACAGCTTACAATTTGCCACACCGTCAGAAAATAAATACCCCCACTGTCATCACTGTCATCGTCATCACTGCCACGTTGCCCAGCGAAAATTTGCGCCCTGCCCAGCGCGCAAAAATTCCCAGCCCAAGGAAAAATAGCAACACGGCTTCTCGCTCCGAGAGAAACGGCCTCTCGCTCCGAGAGAGACGGCTTGTTGCTCCGAGCAAGCCCATCGATTGCTCCGAGCAGACGACTCACGAGCTCCGAGCAGTTCGAAAACCACCAAAGAAAATCTTAAAATTATTTCCTGACGACGACGGCGTTGGGGTATTTCTTGGGGTCGAAGTTGAAGACGTTGTCGCTGACGCCCAGCTTAATCTTCGTCACCGTCATCTTCACCGAGGCAATGCTCACCTTCGTCTCGTACTGATGCAGCATGTACGTGTCCTTCACGATGCGGATGATGCTTTTCTTGGGCGTGTCCTTCGTCAGCGGTCCGGTGAAGGTAATCTCGTAGAACTTGTCGGTGGTCTTCAGCTTCGCCTTCTTGTACTCCTTGTCCATGCCCATGTTGACAGCGAATTTCTCCTTCTTCTTCTGCGCGCCCTTCGTGATGGTCAGCGTGTCGCGCTCCTCCTCGTCAACAGCCTTCTGGTAGCTCCACGTCTGCGTGCCGTCGTAGCCCATCTCGCGATACATCTCGTGGCCTTTCACCTTAAACTGAACGACCGAAAACGACTTGTCGCCTTTTTTACATATCTTCATCGTACCGTCCATCGATACAATGACGGCACCCAGATGCAACTTCATGTCAAACTCGAGACCGTTGTCGCTCTTGAACTTCTCGGAACATTTCTTCATGATGTCCTTGACTTCCTCGGGAATCTGCGCCTGCACGCCGATGCTCAGCATCAGCAGCAACACGACGAGTAGATTTTTCTTCATATTATTCATTGCTTGTCAGAGAAATGCTTCATAAACCTTATTACACATAACGATTGCAAAGGTAAAAAACATTTCGCAAACCACCAAACTTTCCCAATTATTTTCACCGAACACGCCAGTGTGAATGGTTAAAAAATGATAAAATACCATGTTGTATCATAAATATATAAATAGAAATCACTATATTTGCACATAAATATAATAAAACGAACGCGAACTATAAATTAACAAAAGCAAATACAATATTTATTAACAACTAATTTTTATATTATGAAGAGTTTAAAAACAATTTTGGCTTGCGCCTTGTTGGCTATTTCCAGCAGCGCATTTGCTCAGGGTTATTCAATGACCTTTCCTACTGATGTAGAGATTGAGGTTGGTAAGACCGCTGAAGTGAATGTAACTTTCACGAGTGAGACAACACCCGCTGGTTGGAACATGTACCTTTATCTTCCCACAGGCATAGAGATTCCCTATGATGCAGAAGAAGAGGAGTGGGGTGTTCAACTTTCTAATCTCCATAAAAAAGCACATTCATGTGACGTAAAAATAGGAGAAGGAGAATACGCTGGAGCCACGATACTGATAATGAGTGCTGGTACAAGTACTGTTGAGATGAAAGGTAACTCTGGCGACCTTTGCACCATCACGCTGAAGGCAACCGATGCGTTCACGACTTCTGGTAAAGCGGATGTGAAGCTGATTCGTTTCAGTGACAAGGATGGTAAGGCTTATGCTGCAGAAGATACCAGTTTTAATATCACACTTAAGAATGCTACCGGTATCAGCACCATTGAGAACGCTGAGCAGAATGGCGGTGAGATCTATAACCTCGCTGGCCAGAAGGTAAGCAATGCTCAGAAGGGTGTCTTCATCCAGAATGGCAAAAAGTACGTGGCTAAGTAATCATCTGAGTGCATCATTAATATTAGAAGCACTGCTCTCTCGGAGTAGTGCTTCTATTTTTGATGACGATGACACCGTGTGTCTCTGTGTCTATTTAAAGGCGTTAAGCAGGCTGATGATGCGGCTTACGTCGTCGTCCGTCAGAGCCTGATGGCAGGGAATGCTGAGCTCTTCGCGATGAATCCTTTCCGTGATGGGCAGCGACAACGATGACAGCGATGACGATGACACCGATGACAGTGGGCTATTTATTTGATAGCAGCGCTGCTGGTGGGGAGGAATGGGATAGTGAATCTGCGTCTCCACGCCATTGTCCAAGAGATAGCGTCGCAGCTCGTCACGACGCGGACTGAACACGGGGAAAATATGGTACACACAATCGCGATTGAGCGATACGGCTTCTCGCTGGGAGAGAAACGGCTTCTCGCTGGCAGCGAGAAGGCATGTTACTTGTTCGTTGCTGATTTCACGCTCATAGCGGGCAGCAATCTCCTTGCGGCGCTGGTTGTCAGCATCAAGATGGCGCAACTTGACGTCAAGGATGGCGGCCTGCAGTTCGTCGATACGCGAATTGCGGCCTTGGTAGTCGTGCACATACTTCTGATGGCTGCCATAGTTGCCCAAGGCACGCACTACGTCAGCCAGTTCGTCGTCGTCAGTCGTCACGGCACCAGCATCGCCTAGCGCGCCAAGGTTCTTGCCAGGATAGAACGAGTGGCCAGCGGCAGAGCCGAGGGAGCCAGTAAGAGCCCCCCAGTGGGGGGCCCTGCAGCCGTGAGCTTGCGCATTGTCCTCGATGAGTTTCAGGTTGTGGCGACGGCAGATGTCCCCTATCCTATCCGTATAGGCACAGCGGCCGTAGAGGTGGACTATCATGATGGCTCGCGTGCGCTCAGTAATCGCCTGCTCAATGAGGCTGTCGTCTATCTGAAGCGTATCGGGCGAAGGTTCTACAAGCACGGGCTTCAGGCGGTTCTCCGTAATGGCGAGAATCGAGGCAATGTAGGTGTTGGCAGGCACGATAACCTCGTCGCCCTCGTGCATCACACCCATCTCCATATAAGCCCGCAGAATCAGTGTCAGCGCGTCCAATCCGTTGGCCACGCCAATGCAATGGCGCGTGCCGATGTACTGCGCATAGTGCTCCTCGAACTGACGCGTAGCCTCGCCACGCAGATACCATCCGCTGTCCAACACACGACTGATGGCGTCGCGAATCTCAACATCATAACAGGCGTTGATACGTTTCAGATCCAAATACTTTATCATCGGCGGCAGCATATTATTCACTTTTCACTATTCACTTTTCCCTTAAACATCCCATTCGTAGATATCGTAACACAGGCCTCGGGCTCCGAAACCTTCCTTCTGGAAGACCAGCGTCTCGTTGAGTCCGCTGCCGTCTGCATTCTCCGTGGAGCGTCCGAAGTCGAAATATGGATAGTCCTTGTAGTCTTGGTGCATGATGCGGTCGTAGATGAGGTCAATGGCCCCCAGACTCTTACCCTCGGGTGTCGCCGAGCTATACTGCGCGTGTACCACCTGTGGCGTCACGTAAAGCACCACGCCACCCAGCACTTCACCATCGCGGACGGCCTGATACAGCACGATGTTCTTGGGGAACCGCTGGTGCAGCAGTTCAATCTCGTCAAGTGTATGCACAGGACGGACGCCATACTTCGTACCCAGGTTATCAGCCAGCACCTGCCAGAAGTCGCCATAGCTATCGCTGATTTCAACATACAGCCCTGCCCGTTCGGCACGCACAATGCCACGACGGCGCACGCGTTCCCAGCGCAGATTGGCACCCAGGAAAATATTAGTGGAATAGTCGCGAGCCACGATGCGCGCCTTACACTCGTGATAGAGCGCATAGAGATCCTCCTCGGCCGACAGGCGATGATATATCCAAGGAATGGCTTTGTAGCTGACGTGACGGAACCCCTCAGCGCGCAGCATGTCGTTCAACTCGCGAAACAGTGTCATCGTCTCGGCAATCGTCAGTTGTTCGCTCATCAGCAGTCCGCCATAAGTCAGTCCGCGATGCGAGCACAGCGTGTCACCACTTGCATGTGCAGGCAGCACAGCCAACAGGCGCCCACCCGCATAGAACATCAGCGAATAGTCGCAGAAACGGTCGCTGTGGTAGTCCATGTAGCCACGATCAAAGAGAAACGTACCGTTCTTCGACCGAGCCACGAACGCGTTCCATTCGTCAGCCTTTACAGCGGTGTATCTTACTATTTCGAACATCCTACGTATTTCAAAAACTCATCGTAATCGTAGATATAGTCATCCTCATCGTAATGCTCGGAGGCCAGCACCAAGCACACGGCACCCGACGAGAAATCATCGAGCGTGCGCCACGTGTTGATATCAATCAACAGCCCCTGCCAAGGATGGTTCAGCAGCACCGTCTTGCGCTCATGACCATCGTCGAGCGTCACGTGGAACGAACCACTCAAAGCGATAACGAACTGCTTCAGCTGCTTGTGGGCATGACCGCCACGGCTCTCGCCACCAGGCACATCGTAAACCCAATAGGCACGCTTGATGTCGAAGGGCACCATCGACTGAGCCTCAGCAAACGTCAGATTGCCACGAGGATCAGTAATCTTGGGCAGGTCGATAATCTTAATATCCATTACCTTAACTTATCATACGGATCTGTGCCAAGCACGGTCTTTGCCAAGCGTTTGGCTTTGTCGCGCAACGCATTGATATCATCGCCGACTTCACCATAGCACAGCACGACACCCATGCGACGGCCCTTGTGAGCCTCGGGCTTGCCGAAGATGCGGATGCGCGTGCGGTCTTCCTTCAAGGCGTCGACGAAGTTATAGTCAAGCAGCGAGCGGTCGACAGGTGTTGAAGCCTCCTTCGGCGACAGTATGACAGCAGAAGCGCCAGCATGCTCCAGATGGATGCCGGCAATGGGCAGTCCCATCACGGCACGGAAATGCAGCTCAAACTCGCTGAGGTTGATGGTGTGACCCAACGTCACCATACCCGTATCGTGTGGACGGGGGCTCAACTCCGAGAAGATAACCTCGCCCTGCTTCGTCAGGAAGAACTCGACGCCCCAGATGCCAGCACCCGTCAAGGCCTTCGTCACCTTGTCGGCCATCGTCTGAGCCTGTTTCAGCGCCTCATCACTGATCTTGTACGGTTGCCACGACTCACGATAGTCGCCCGACTTCTGCACGTGTCCTATTGGCGGACAGAACAGCGTGGGCCAGCCGTGCTGCTGGGTAACGGTGAGCAGCGTGAACTCAGAGTCGAAGTCGATGAACTCCTCGATAATCACTTCCTTCACGTCGCCACGCGAACCCTCCATAGCCTCCTTGAAAGCCTGCTCGAGTTCACCCTCGTTGTGAACATAGCTCTGTCCATGACCAGACGACGACATCAGGGGTTTTACCACACAGGGGAACCCAATTTCCTCTGCAGCTGCCTTGAACTCATCGTAGGTTTTGGCATAGAAATACTTAGCGGTACGCAGACCGAGTTCTTTGGCTGCGAGGTCACGGATAGCACGACGGTTCATCGTGAAGTTAACGGCACGGGCACTCGGAACCACCTGAATGCCCTGCTCCTCGAACTTAAACAGGCGCTCCGTACGGATAGCCTCAATTTCTGGCACGATGATGTCAGGCTTATGCTTATTCACCACAGCTTCAAGCGCATCACCATCAAGCATCGAGAACACCTCGCGCTCGTCGGCCACCTGCATGGCCGGCGCATTGTCGTAGCGGTCACAGGCAATCACGTACTGTCCTGCACGCATAGCAGCAATCACAAACTCCTTGCCCAGTTCGCCTGAGCCTAACAGCAATATCTTTTTCATCTGTTGTTATACATCTTTTCGTAATACTTCTGATAGTCGCCCGAGGTGACGTTATCGAGCCACTCCTGGTTGTCGAGATACCAGCGGACGGTCTTCTCGATGCCCTCCTCGAACTGCAATGAGGGTTCCCAGCCGAGTTCCTTCTGGAGTTTCGAACTGTCGATAGCATAACGCAGGTCGTGACCAGCACGATCGGTAACGAAGGTGATGAGATCCATATCCTCGCCTTCCTTACGTCCCAGCAGACGGTCGACGGTGTTGATGACCACCTTGATAATATCGATGTTCTTCCACTCGTTGAAACCACCGATGTTGTAAGTCTCGGCAATCAGACCCTTGTGGAAAATGAGGTCGATGGCACGGGCGTGGTCCTCAACGAACAACCAGTCGCGCACGTTCTCGCCCTTGCCATAAACGGGCAGCGGCTTGCGGTGACGGATATTATTGATGAACAGCGGAATCAGCTTCTCAGGGAACTGATAGGGGCCATAGTTGTTCGAGCAGTTGGTGACAATGACGGGCATGCCGTAGGTGTCGTGATAGGCACGAACGAAGTGGTCGCTACTTGCTTTTGCAGCTGAATACGGTGAATGCGGATTGTACTTCGTGGTCTCCAAGAAGAACTTGTCGCCATAAGCCAGATGGTGCTCAGCGCTCGATGCCGTCGTGGTAAACGGAGGCTCGATGCCCTCGGGGTGCGTCAGTTCCAGTGCACCATACACCTCATCGGTCGAGATGTGGTAGAAGCGCTTGCCCTCGTAACGCTCAGGCAGGCTTTCCCAATACAGCTTGGCAGCCTGGAGCAGCGACAGCGTACCCATCACGTTGGTCTTAGCGAACGTAAACGGGTCCTTAATCGAACGGTCGACATGACTCTCGGCAGCGAGATGGATAATGCCATCGACCTTCTTGTCCTGCATCAGCTTGTAGAAAGCGTCGAAGTCGCAGATGTCCATCTTCACAAACTCGTAGTTGGGCTTGTCCTCGATGTCCTTCAGATTAGCCAGATTGCCGGCATACGTCAGCTTGTCCAAATTAATAATGTGATACTCGGGATACTTGTTCACGAAAAGGCGCACCACGTGGCTTCCAATAAAGCCTGCGCCACCAGTAATAACGATTGTTCTTTTCATATTATAAATAATTATTTATCCAATTTTGTAAAGTGAATGATAACACTCATAACGAGACCGAAAACACACGCCAGAAGAAATCTTACTAAGCGATTGATTCCCCATAAGTCTTCAAGCCAATCTGCAAAGATTGCAAACAGGAAATAACCTGCTATTAAAAACAAAACAATTTTTAAATCCTTTGTTGAGATTTTATTCATAATCTTATCTCCCTAATGTAATAACTTCACAATCACCGAATTTATTGCCTTCGATGGTCAATCTTATCAGTGTGCGTTCCTTGTGCCAGCCCTGCAAGCCCGCAGCCCCAGGGTTGATGTGCAGCATGTTGAGCGTCTTGTCGAACTTCACCTTGAGGATGTGCGAATGGCCTGCCACAAAGAGCTGGGGCGGATTGGCGTAGAGCATTCCTCGCACAGAGTAGTCGTAGTTGCCCGGATAGCCTCCGATATGCTTGATGAGCACGTCGACATCCTCGATTTTGAATCGGTTCAGTTCGCGATACATCAATCGCAGGTCGCCCCCGTCGCAGTTGCCGCAGACAGCGCGGAACGGACGGAAAGCAGCCAGTCGTTCAGCCACCTCGACACTACCGATGTCGCCTGCGTGCCATATCTCGTCGCAGGGTTCGAAGTAGTGCAAGTATTTGTCGTCCCAATAAGCGTGGGTGTCGCTGATGATTCCTATTTTCTTCATGAGCCAAATCTATATCCGATGCCCAGCATCAGGTTGTTCGTGTAATTGTAGTTGTAAAAGCAATAGCCGATGTTCAGGAACAGGTGGCGCGTCACGTCTATCTTGAATGCCAACGTCTCGTAGACACATTTCATGCCTCCAAGGAAATAATAGCCGACGCCTCCGCTGGCCCTGAAGACAGGCATTGTCAGTTCAGCACGTGCCTGAGCACCCAACGACAGAGGACTCTCTACGCTATTATCGTATACGCCATCCAAAGAGGGACCCATGGCAAAGGCTTCGTTCAACCGATACATCGGACTGACGGAGAAACCACCCAACCAATACGTTTCAGGATTCTGCAAGCTCTTTTTCTTCGCTCCGCCATAAAACAGCAAGTCAGTCACCCAATGCCGTCCCTTGGGCATAGTAGGAGCAGTAAGCAGAGAAGCTCTCGGTTCGCGAAGGTCACGATGGATATAATAAGCCAGCGACAATCGACCACCCATCGTATGCATACCCTCGTTGGGCATTTTCAGATTGGCATTCGAGAAATGTGCATAGCCATAGCCGATGTTCGCATCCCAATGGCGTCCCAAGCGGACACGGAAATACACATCGGCACCGATATAACAATTGGTACGCGAGCCAAGCACGTGGTTCTCCCGATTGTTCTCGCCGTCGTAAGCATGCCACCCCATTGAAAGACCGAGGTTCAATTCGTAGTTGAGCGATACCGCCCGAGACAGATTGACCAGCGGTGCGCCCTGTACCAAATAGGCGGTCAAGGGATTGCCCAGTTGCTCGTTGATAAGGAAGCATCCCACGCCTATGCCGTGATAGGCACCAACCTTCGAAGGCTGGCCACCCTGCATTTGTGTGTATTTCAGACGAAGGGTCGTCGACGTCCGCATCGGTTCTCCCGAAGGTCCTCCTTCGCGCAGATAGCCATTCGTCTGAATGATGCCGCTGGGCACCACGTCAGCCTCCACCCGATGGATGGTCACTGTCGTATCAGACAATGCAAACAATGCCGCACAAATGAGACTCCCGATGCCTGTCATAGTTTGAAGCGTTTACGAACGAAGTCAGCAATGAATTTCTCTGTAGCCTGCAAACCCAGCACGCTGGAGTCTACGCAGAGGTCGTACGATTCTGCACTACCCCACTTCTTGCCCGTATAGTAGTTATAGTAGGAAGCACGCTGCGACTCACGCTGTTTGATATACTTGTTCGCCTCAGGGACATCGAGATGCTGCTTGGCCATAATCTGGTCAATACGAAAACGCTTAGAAGCGGAGATAAAAACACTCACCACATTCGGCCTTTCACGCAGGACATAATCCGCACAACGACCCACAAACACACACGAGCCCTCATCGGCAGCCTTCAGAATGGCATCACTCTGAAACTTAAACAGGTTCTCCTGCGAGAAGTCGTTGTTGTACATGTTATTATCACCAACGTGCGAGGCATGCATGTGGAACAGCGAACGGAATATGCCACGTTTCTCGTCGTTCTGCTCGAAGAACTTCTCGCTGATGCCACTCTCCTTAGCGGCCAGATTCAGCAGTTCCTGGTCGTAATACTTCGCATTGAAATCCAACGCCAACATTCGGGCGATGTCGTGTCCGCCACTACCCAACTGGCGACCCACACAGATAATGATATGCTTATTATTTTCCATGAGCTTTAAGTTTTTTCATATACCAGACCAGCAACGGTATCGTCATTGCAAACGAGCCGAAGTCGGAGGCGGGCATCGAGTACCACACACCATCCAAATCCCATAGCAACGGGAATATGTAAGCCATCGGCAACAACAACGTCAGCTGTCGCGACAACGACAGGAATATGCTGATTTTCACCTTGCCGATGCATTGGAAGAAATTCGTGATGACGGCCTGTGAACCCACCACAAAGAACACCAGCATGTCGAGTTTGATACCGCGTGCTGCCAATGCTATCAGTGTTTCATCTGTTGTAAAGATGCGGGCAATCTGCCGGGGGAACAGCATCGAAAGCGTCCAGCCCACCAACAGGATGGCCGTTGCAGCAGCAATGGTCAGCCACAAGCAACGGAACATGCGGTCGTAACGCTCTGCGCCATAGTTGTAACCCACAATAGGCTGCATGCCTTGGTTCATGCCCATGACGAACATAAAGAACATCATGACCACCGAGTTGGCTATCGAATAGGCACCCACGGCCATATCGCCACCATACCTGACGAACTGGTTGTTCATGAAGATGACGATGACACACGAGCAGACATTCATCAGGAACGGCGAGATGCCAATGGCGATGATATTTTTCACCAGTTGTGACTTCAAGCGGTAGATACCTCGTTTCAAGTGCAACAGTTCCTTCTTGTCAGAGAATATCCACATCTGCCAACACAAGGCCAGCGTCTGTGAAGTTACTGTCGCCAACGCAGCTCCTCGGATGCCCCATCGGAACCACCATACGAAGGAGATAACCAACACGATGTTACACGCCACCGTAAACAACGTGGCATACATCGCATGTTTGGGTTTACCAGCAGCTCTCAATACGGCATTCATGCCAAAATACATGTGCGTCACCATATTACCTAATAGGATGACAATCATGAATTCGCGGGCATAGGGCAGCGTCACGTCACTGGCTCCGAAGAAACGCAAGATGGGGTCGAGGAATATCAAGCAAATGACCATGAACAGGAATCCCACGATGAGGTTCAGCGTCACCGTATTGCCCAACAATTGCTCAGCGCGCTTATAGTCGTGCTGACCCAGTTTCACACTGATACACGTTGATGCGCCCACACCCACAGCAGCACCAAACGCCGCACTCAAGTTCATAAAGGGGAACGTGATGCCCAGGCCGGCAATAGCCTCCGGACCCACAACTTGCCCGATGAAAGCGCGGTCGATGATATTGTATAATGACGACGCAGACATGGCGACGATGGCTGGCAACGCATATTGCGTCAACAACTTACCAACGGGTTTCGTCCCCAGTTCCAATGCAGCTTGTTTATTGTCCATATATTTAAATAATGTGCAAAATTACTGCTTATTGTGCAAACCACCAAATGTTTTGACTTCTTTTATAAAGAAAAATGGATTTCGCTTGGAGTTGTCGTTTTTTTCTATTATCTTTGCGGCCATGAATCAACGACTACTGACTGTCATCATACTGATGCTGCTCGTCAGTGGCTTATGGGCCGCAAACCAGCAGGAAGGCATACGCAAGGTTCGTTACAAGAACGGGCCCGCATGGATTTACCGAGTCAGTCTGACGGATAAAGACGGTAGCGGCTACTCACTGGAGCACCCCACACGGTTTCTGTCTCGACGCAGCGTGGAACGCCGCAAACGACAAGGGTTGAAGGTCGACTCGACCGACCTGCCTGTCAGCCATCGCTATATGCAACTCATCGAGCGCCGTGACGTCAGTATTATCGGGCAAAGCCGTTGGCAGAACACAGTCCTCATCCGCGTCAAAGACACAACAGTCATACAGACTATTAATAGCCTGCCGTGCGTCAAGAGCAGCCAACTGGTATGGATAGCCCCTGATTCTGTATCACCAACGGCACTGAAAGCAAAACACCACGAACATTTCGAAGAGCGCGACAGCGTTACCGGTGAGCGTTATGGCACTGCAGCGGCACAAATCAAAGCCGTAAAGGGTGAGCGCCTCCACGACATCGGTATGCGTGGTGAGGGCATGATGATTGCCGTCATCGACGGTGGTTTCAAGAACGTGAACGCCATTCCCGCCTTCCATCGTGTCGACATTCGTGGCACAAGGGACTTCGTGTATCCGCAGTCGCCCAGCATTTATGCTGAGACCGATCATGGCACCAAGGTGCTGTCGGCTATGGCCTTGAACGAGCCCTATTATTATATTGGCACGGCACCCAAGGCCAGTTACTGGCTGTTGCGTTCGGAAGACCAACAGACGGAACAGGCCGTAGAGGAGGACTACTGGACAATGGCAGCGGAATTTGCCGACTCCGTAGGTTGCGACCTCATCAACTCGTCGTTGGGGTATCATGAGTACGACCACCATTTCATGTCTTACCAACAGTGGCAACTCGACGGGCGCACGGCATTCATCAGTCGCTCTGCGTCCATGCTTGCTGCCAAGGGCATCATACTCGTCAATTCAGCTGGAAACCTGGGAATGGGCACCTGGAAAAAGATCGGTGTGCCTGCCGATGCGGATCATATCATGACTGTTGGTGCCATGATGGACGACCCGTCACACAAGATAGCGCCATTCAGCAGTGTCGGGCCCACACAGGACCAGCGTGTAAAACCGGATGTCGTCGCCACAGGAGCACCTGCACGGCTGGTCAATGGTCGCGGAGTCATCATGGACGACATGGGAACCTCATTCTCTACTCCCATCGTCTGCGGGCTGATGGCTTGTCTGTGGCAGGCAATGCCTGGCAAGACTGCCGAGGAGATCATGGAACTCGTCCGTCAGACCAGCAACAATTACGCCCACCCTGACAACATCTACGGTTATGGTGTACCCAACTTCTGGCGGGCCTACCAGATCGGAATGTATAACTCCCAGTCTCCCACTCCATCCCGTTAATCGACAGTCCATGAATGCTACTCATTTTTCCCTCCGCCAACTGAACCTGATGGTTCGCGACGCCATCGAGACGGCGCTGCCCGATGAATACTGGGTAGAGGCAGAGTTGTCGGAGTGTCGTGAAAACAGCGGGCACTGCTACATGGAGCTCATCGAAAAGGACGACCGCTCGAATACCCCTGTGGCACGCGCCTCAGCCAAGTGTTGGCGACAGACGTGGGGAATGGTCAAGCCCTACTTCGAACGCGTAACGGGGCAGCCATTACGTGCTGGCATGAAGGTGCTCTTACAGGTTTATGCCCAGTATCACGAGGCCTATGGATTCTCGTGGATTGTCAGCGACATCGACCCCACGTATACCATTGGTGACATGGCCCGCAAACGACAGGAAATCATCCGCCAGCTGAAGGAAGAGGGTGTCTTCGACCTGCAACGCGAACTCCGATTGCCCACTTTCGCCAAGCGCATCGCCGTCATCTCTGCAGAGTCTGCCGCAGGCTATGGCGATTTCTGTCGTCAGTTAGAAGATAACGACTATGGTTTCCGCTTCGAGGTCACCCTGTTTCCTGCCATCATGCAGGGCGAACAGGTCGAGCAAAGCATCATCAGTGCGCTGAACAAGATCTACGCCATCGTTCCCGTCGGTTCTCCGACAGGGCTTCCCTCATTCGACTGCGTCGTCATATTGCGTGGTGGCGGTGCTACGGCCGACCTGAGCGGTTTCGACACGCTGGCTCTGGCAGAAAATGTGGCACAGTTCCCACTGCCTATTATTACTGGCATCGGGCACGACCGCGACGAGAGCATTCTCGACATGGTGAGTCACACCCGAGTGAAAACGCCTACCGCTGCTGCCGCCTTTCTTATCGACCACCTACGTCGCGTCTGGGAACGCATCACAGATGCAGAATCATTTATCAGTCAATACGTCAGCGAACGGCTTCGCTACCAACAGCAACACGTCAACCAGTTGGCAACACTCATCCCCACCCTCGCCTTACGAAAGTTGTGCGATTCCCGCCACCGCATTGACATGATCGAGGGACGCCTTCCTGTTGCCATCGAACGACGACTGACCGATCAGAAGCACCGCATAGAGCGTCTTTCCATCCTGTTACAAGGCTTCGACCCGCAATTGCTTTTGAAACGAGGCTACAGCATCACGCTGCACAACGGGCGGGCCGTTCGCGACCCCAAGCAGTTGAAAGCTGGCGACGAGATAGAAACACGGGTGGAGAAAGGAACCATACGGTCAAAAGTGATGAGTGATAAGTGATAAACGATAAGTGATGAGTGATAAGTGATAAACGATAAGTGAATATGAACGAAGAACTGAAATACGAAGAGGCTCTGGCCCAACTGGAAACCATCGTCCGCAAAATGGAGTCCAACGAGTTTGATATAGACGAACTCGCTGTGCAGCTGAAGACTGCACAGCGACTTATCACGTTCTGTAAGGACAAACTGACCAAGACAGAAGCAGAAATCCAAAAGATTCAGGCCGAACAGGATAGTTCCTTATAAGAACACACCGACTGAAATCGAACGGAAATCCGGACCCATATCCTTCTTCAGCACACTCATGGGAGAATATTTGCAGTAGAGGCCAATACCCTTGTATTGGAACATACCCATGATATCGACTGTTACCGGACGATACTCTATACCTTTCGTTTTAATCTCAATGTTGTCATCACCCAATGAATACTTGTTATGGATGCGTCCATACAGGTTGAAGTTCACGACTGGACCCAGAGTGAATTTGAAATGGCTCTTGTGGCCGAACTTCTGGGTAAACAGGAAGGGCACCGAAAGACCGAAGACATAGATACTCGAACGCTTGTCGCTGGCATTGGTGGGATAGTCATACAAATCAATCACGTTATTTGCATTCTTACCAAACATCATGTTCGTGTCAAGCGTATACTGTCGCCAGTTGCACCAGAGTCCCACTGAGTAAGTCTGCAACGCATCCTGCGGCGTATATTTATACCTGAAACCCAGAATCCACTCATACGACTTGAAAGGTGCAAAACTCATGCCGCTGGGCACGTTCGTGGCGATAGGCAACCCAAAGCCCAGGTCAAAATCCCAACACTCATTATCTATATCCACCTTCTTGACTTTCTTAGTATAGGCGGAATCCTTCAGCTCGATGGTGTTCTCGTAAAGGTATGTACTGTTGCCCGTCTTACCTCTTACCTTGATACGTTGTTCGGTGTCGCTCGAGATAATTGTAACCTTCTTGGCATTCTCAATCACCGTTGTGTCACTCTTCTCACCAGCACGGGCGGTAACACAAGCCAGCAAAGCGGCCATCAACATCATTTTTTTCATTGTCGATTGATATTAAATGTTGCATAAAAATTAAAATCGCGTGCAAAGGTACAATAAAAATAACAAGAAAAACAAGAAATAAGGCATTTTTCACACGAAATTGTTGCACATGCGCAAGATTTTATGTACTTTTGCGGGCAAATCGACAATAAAAGCATCAAAATACAAACATTATGAAGAATTTAGATTGGGGTAGCCTGTCGTTTGGCTACATGAAGACCGACTACAACGTGCGTTGCTATTATCGCGACGGCAAATGGGGCGAAATCGAGGTTTGCTCCGACGAGTATCTGAACCTGCACATGGCAGCTACCTGTCTGCACTATGGCCAGGAGGCTTTCGAGGGTCTGAAGGCTTATCGCTGCAAGGATGGCAAGGTGCGCATCTTCCGTGTCGACGAGAATGCAGCCCGCCTGCAGTCTACCTGTCGCGGCATCATGATGCCCGAGGTGTCGACAGAACTGTTCACAGAGATGGTGAAGAAGGTGGTTCGCTTGAATCAGGAGTGGATTCCCACCTACGAGAGTGGTGCTACGCTCTACATCCGTCCGCTGCTCATCGGTACCAGCGCTCAGGTAGGCGTACATCCCGCCAAGGAGTACTGTTTCCTCATCTTCGTGACTCCTGTAGGCCCATACTTCAAGGGTGGTTTTGCTGCTAATCCTTATGTCATCATCCGCGACTACGACCGCTCTGCTCCTCTGGGCACGGGTAAATATAAGGTGGGTGGCAACTACGCAGCCTCTCTCTTTGCCAACAACCTGGCTCACGAGAAGGGCTACGCCTGCGAGTTCTACCTCGACGCCAAGGAGAAGAAATACATGGACGAGTGTGGTGCCGCCAACTTCTTCGGCATCAAGAACAACACCTATATCACACCGAAGTCAACCTCTATCCTGCCCTCTATCACCAACAAGTCGCTGATGCAGGTGGCCGAGGATCTGGGCATGAAGGTAGAGCGCCGTCCTATTCCTGAGGAGGAACTCGAGACCTTCGAGGAGGCTGGAGCTTGCGGAACAGCAGCTGTTATTTCGCCTATCTCTTACATCGACGACCTCGACACCGGCAAGCGCTATTCGTTTGGCGACAAGCCCGGTCCCATGTCTAAGAAGCTGTTCGACACCCTGCGCGGCATCCAGTATGGCGAGATCGAGGACAAGCACGGCTGGACAACCGTTGTCATCGACTAGTATAACTAGTACAACTAGTACGACTAGTCCGACTAGTTCGACTAGTTCGACTAGAAAACGACTAGAAAACAACTAGAACCATGGGTAAAGGAAAGCTGGCGAAATTCGCCGATATGGAAACCTACGAGAACGTGTTCCAATACCCCTATTCGGTAGTGGAACACGTGCCCTTTGACTTGCAGGGCCATTGGCACGAGCAGTATTTCCATAACGACAACCCCATTGTCCTGGAGCTGGGCTGTGGCAAGGGTGAATATACCGTCGGACTGGCTAAGCTGTTTCCCGATGTCAATTTCATTGGCGTCGACATCAAGGGCGCCCGCATGTGGACAGGTGCCACACAAGCCCTGAACGAAGGACTGAAGAATGTGGCCTTCCTGCGCACCAATATCGAGATCATCGACCGCTTCTTCGCCCCTGACGAAGTCAGCGAGATATGGCTCACCTTCAGCGACCCACAGATGAAGAACCCGCGTAAGCGACTCACCTCCACGTGGTTCCTCAACCGCTATCGCCATTTCCTCACCGATGGTGGCTTCATCCATCTGAAGACCGACTCTAACTTTCTCTTCACCTATACCACCTACCTGGTCGAAAAGAACCACCTGCCCCTCGTATTCCGTACAGAAGACCTCTATGGTAATCATAATTCTCATTGCGCGCCACACTCTGACCTTCAGGTCAGAGAATTCTCAATTCTCAATTCTCAATTATTGACAATCCAAACGTATTACGAGTCAATGTGGATCGCCCGCGGCTTGAACATCAAATACATGAAGTTCTGCCTGCCGCGCAACGGTGAACTCGTTGAGCCCGACGTCGAGATTGAGCTCGACGACTACCGGTCCTACCATCGCGACAAGCGCAGCTCAAAAGACAAAGCAAAGTAAAAAAGTAAAAGTAACTTAAAACCAAAAACATATGAAACGACTCATTATCTTATTGGCTATGCTCCCGATGCTGTTTACGGCAAAGGCAGCAGACATCACCGTCGACTCTGTCGGCAAGTTAGCAACCCAACTCCCCGACTCCATCCGCTACACCATGGCGGAACTGAAAATCAACGGACCACTCAACGGCCAGGATCTGAAGCTCCTGCAACAGATTGTCACCCGTACAAAGACCAACAAGAAGAATCCCGCTGAGTGCCTGGTGACATCCGTCGACCTCTCCGGTGCCATCATCGTGGAAGGCAAAGAGGGTCTGAAAACCCAGAACGGCCAACTGCCTGCAAGCCTCTTTGCGGGTGCCAAGAACCTTCAGCAAGTCGTGCTGCCACAGAGCATTACCGCCATTGGCAAGTCGTGCTTCGAAGATTGTGAGAATCTGACGAACTTCACCCTCCCCGAGAGTCTGAGGGCTATCGAGGCCAACGCCTTCGAAGACTGCAAGGCCATCACCGCCATGACGATTCCCGCCAACATCCGCGTGCTGGAGGCTGACGTCTTCAAGGACTGTACCAGTCTGACCACCATCACCCTGCCCGAAGACCTTGCCCTCATCGGCAACGAGGCCTTCTATGGTTGCGAGGTGCTTAACAACATTGTCATTCCGAACGTCAAGGAGATTGGCGACGGTGCCTTCAAGAAATGTACCGCCCTCGCCAACATTCAGATGGACGAAGTCGCCAAGATAGGCAGCAGTGCCTTTGAGGAATGCAAAAACCTCACCGTCATCACGCTCAAGAACATCAATAAAATAGGTGCTAGCGCTTTTGAGGGTTGCACCGCATTGACCAACGTCACCCTCGAGGGTTCTCTTTCCGAACTCAGCAACGACGCTTTCAAGAAGTGCACCAGCCTCTCTGGAATCACCATTCCCGCCAGCGTAAAAGTCCTCGGCAACGAGGTCTTCTACGACTGCAAGAGCCTTGCTGCCATCACCTTACCTGATGGTTTGACGAAAATCGAATCACATGCCTTCGAGGGGTGCACCTCACTGAAAGAGATGATCATACCCAATATGGTCAAGAGCATCGGCACGAGTGCTTTCGAAAACTGCAGCTCGCTCGACAGCGTGGCCGTCAACGGCTTCATCAGCGAAGTCAGCAACGACATGTTCCGCCGTTGCAGCAGCCTGCGCACCATCACCCTTCCCAATTCCGTGCGTAAGATTGGGTTGAAGGCCTTCCAGGAATGTTCGTCACTGACTGACATCATCTGGTCTCCCGCTCTGACAAGTATCGGCGAGAGTGCCTTTGCCAAGTGTGCCAGTCTCACTTCCCTGATTCTACCTCCGGCAGTCAAGGAGATTAGCAGTTCCGCTTTCGAGGAGTGCCTCATGCTCACTACCGTGGAAATTCCGTCAGGCCTGAAGAGAATCGGAGGTTCAGCCTTTGCCAAGTGTGCGTCGCTGAAGACGGTGCTTCTCAACTCCCCCGCCCCGCCTTCCATCTCGAAGAGCACCTTCAAGGGCACCGCTCCCACCTTCCTCGTTCCGCGTGGCAGCACGTCTGTCTACATGGCTCATAAAGACTGGAAGAACATCTCAGGATTTAAGGAGAAGTAACAAACAACAGAAATTCGGGACCTGCGCTTGCAAGTCCCGAATTTTGTTTTGTGAATCATCCTATTTCTTTAGTCGGTAGATATTATCAACAGTTTCTGATGAGCATCCAGTGCGGCCTTGATTTCCTTCTTGCCCGAGACAACCTTACAGAGGCTCACCTCGTTGCCTTCTATCTGCCTGACTTTCAGACGGCCAATCAACTTACGCGTCTCCTTGCCGCCAATGCTGCCAATGACGTAGACGTCGAAGTGCGTACCCTCATGCACCCCGTGCATGCTGCCCAGGTCGATGTACAGCTCTTTTTGCTTATCCGTCGTCTCGGTGCCACGCTCCAGGATGTTGGCCGAATAGGGGTATGCCGCATTGTAGTATTTCATCACTTTCGCACGCAGACCTTCCATAGCACTCTTCATGGCACTGTCGATGCTCTTCACCCATGCCCAGCCCGACTTGTTCACCTCAAACATCTGGCTGTTCAGCACAGTGCCTGAGGCGCGATCCTTCAGGTTCAGCGTCAGTCCTATCTGGGCGTAATACTGGGGAATCTTATCCTTCTTATTAGATTGCAACTTGAATTCCACCGTCGTAGAGATGTAGTTAATCGTACCGTCGACGATGATGTCCGTCTCGTCAGTGGGAGCCACCTGACGGCCGTCAGTCACTTGGAAACGGCGGACATTGCCCAGCGCAGTGATGACATTGGCCCGGACAGCCTCAGCATATCCCGGCTGCTCCTCGGTGGTCTGGTCGGCCAGCACGTCGAGTACGGCACTCACCACAGTCCCCAGTTCCGATTTGGGAGCTTCCTTCATCGTGTAACTCAGTTCCATCACACTGACGTTCTGAAGGGCGTTTTCACCCTGAGCCTTCATGCCCATCGAAAAAGCAATGAACAGAACAGCTAAAATCGTTTGTTTTGTTCTCATATTAATCATCATATAGTAATAGGTTGAAATCTTAAACTTTTATTGCAAAGATATTGTTTATTTCTTAAACCAGCAAATTTAAAACCTTGAAATTATGTTTTGTTAACCTTTTTACTTTTTTACCTTTTCATTGACCTTTGGTCAGCCTGCTCACGCTCGGCATAGCTCATGCGAGCATGGCTCTGCTCTCGCTTAACCGCAGCCTTATTTCATTTTTTATTCGCCAGCAGCCAGCCTTCGACGACGTCGTCCAGCGAGATTTCCTGCCCGTTCTCCACGAAGCACATCGCCAGTAGCAGGGCTATCATCTGACAGGTGTTGTCGACGTTGATCACCTCGTCGGGCTTCAAATTAGAGCGCTGACACACTGTGTTGATATACGCCAGCGTGTTGTTCTCGTTCGCGGGTGCCCACCGCGAAATAATCTTCCGGATGGTATTGCACTTGTGGCGCACGATGTAGTTCCTCAGCACGACGAATGCCGCCCAGACGCCCCATTTCATTTCCGTAAACTGTTCAAAGGCGTGGTCAGTCGGCTGACTGACCTCACCTTTCCAGTTATTCCCCACCCTAATGTTCAGTGGGTTGTTATTCCTGATTCCCCGTGGAATCCTTTGCTTTTTCATACGCTTGTTTACTTTAGAACGGTCCATATCCCATGCATGCTGTTGTTCCCAGTGCTGTCAGCGCCGCCGTTCCTGCTGCTACGATAATACGGAATATCACTTCCCAAATTGATTTCTTCTTCATACGCTTTTAATGTTAAATTTTACGTTTCCATTTTTAACAAAAACCTTAAAAACCGGCTGCGCATTGCATGATTTTCAATGTAGCCGACGGTGTAATATGACAGTACTGAAGTGAACCCAGAAAGTTGGACACAACTTAAAGGTTCAAATGAAACGTAGTTACAGTCTAGAAGAAAAGTTATGCGCAATTGGATTTGTATTCCAAGGAGAATCTGCTCGTTCTGTTTCTCGTAG
>JAEEGK010000442.1_pt1 | contig 103867 bp, 64 predicted proteins | sample 8958771 | NCBI WGS metagenome assembly JAEEGK01 (sample SAMN16246547, study PRJNA631951) | gut metagenome | biome: gut microbiome; feature: rumen; material: SC-attached | host: Bos | place: Iran: Karaj | collected 2018-10 | reverse complement strand
GTGGTATTCGTATATTAACTTCACATGTATCTAAAGATAACAAAGTAAGAATTAGATTTGGTGAATCTATTTCCGAAGCCTGCAGTGATATTGGCCCAGAATCCGGAGCTACAAACGACCATTCCACTCGAGATATGGTGGTGAATTTGCCATTTTTAAGTGATTTGACTTTTGGACAAACAGGATTCCGCTTTGTCCGCTTTGATTTTTCTGGCGAATTTTGGATGATTCAACATATAGCCGCCGCTCTTGATATTGATCAAAGAGAAGAAGTTGGAATTTTTAATAGTGATGACAAGTTTCTTAATGAAATATGGGATGCCGCTTCATACACATTAAGACTTAATCTTCATAATGGTTTAATTTGGGATGGTGTAAAAAGAGATCGATTATGTTGGATTGGTGATGCTTATAATGAAATTAAAGCAGTCATGTGCTTGTATGATAAACAAGATGAAATTGCTAATGTGATTGATTTTAGTGTTCCTTCTATTGATGCAATTATTAAAAGAAAAGGAACTGCTAATATTCCTTCTACATATTGTTTGTGGTGGATTTTAATCCTTATTCTTAAATATGAACATGACTTCGATAAAGAATATTTGTTAAGCTACAAAAAACTTATTTTAGATATCATTAATTATTTCAATGAATGCACAAAAGAAAATGGAGATATCTTCTCTGGTCGTAATTTTATTGATTGGCCATCCCATCCTTTAGATGATGGTAGTCCAGAAGATGAATTTAAAAAGGCTGATGAAATGGTGGGAGTAAGAGCTTTAACTCTTTTAACTTATCAAAAACTAAAAGAAACACTTAATAAAGTAAATGAACATTCATTCGATGATGTTTTAACATCATCAATTAATTTTTTAGATAAGGCTAATTATGATATTCTAAAGTTCAAACAGTGTGCTGCATTTACTTATTTTGCAGGTAAGGCTAATAAACAAAACATTGATGTTTTATCAACCGGTGGCGCAAACGGATTATCTACATTCCAGTCATACTTTATTTTAGCGGCCCTAGGTGAACTTAATTTATATGATGAAGCACTAGATTCTTTAAAAGAATATTATGGTGGAATGCTTTCATTAGGAGCCACAACCTTCTTTGAGGACTTTGATATTAAATGGCTAGAAAATGCTAATCGTATAGACGAGCCGTTACAACCAGGCAAAATTGATTTCCATTTAACATATGGACAGTTTTGCTACAAGAAGCTGAGACACTCTTTATGCCATGGTTGGGGGGCAGGTGTAATACCTTACATTGTTGAGTATGTGATTGGTTTAAAACAAGTAGGTAAAAATGAGTTCACAGTGAGTCCACATATGTCTTATTTGAAACACATTTCTTATACTTATCCACTTGTAAATGGCCGTATTTTCCTGGAAATTTTCAATAATAATGGCAAATTAGATATTAAAGTTTCTTGCCCGGAAAATATTAAAATAAATATTATTAAATAAGAATTAAAATAATGGAGTTAGCATTATGAAAATTAAAGCAATAGTTGTTGGATTTGGTGATCGTGGAAACGTATATTCAGGTTATGCTTTAACTAACCCAGATGATTTTGAAATTGTTGGCGTTGTTGATACTAATCCATTTAAACTTCAACAAGCAAAAGAAAGATTTCATTTAAAAGATGATCAACTTTTCTCTGATATTAATAAATGTATCGAAACAAAACCTAATTGTGATTTATTTATAAACACGACAATGGATCAAATTCATTATTTAATAATGAAACCAATACTTGAAGCGGGATACAATTTACTGACTGAAAAGCCTATTGTTGGAAAAAAGAGTGAACTTTTAGAATTACAAGCAATTGCCAAAAAGAATAACTGCAAAGTCTTTGTGTGCCATGTTTTAAGATACACTCCATTTTATAGCACGATTAAGCAAATGATTTTAGATAATAAGTTAGGGAAAATTATTTCAATTCAAATGGATGAACATGTTGGCATTGCACATTATGGTGGAAGTTATGTTAGAGGTAAGTGGAACAACGAAAAAGAATGTGGTTCCTCCTTCCTTTTAGCGAAAAGCTGTCACGACATTGACTTAATGTGCTGGTTAAATAACTCGACCGTTCCAGAAAAGGTCGCTTGTTTTGGAGGTAGATATTTCTTCGTCGAAGAAAACGCACCAAAAGGAAGCACTGAAAGATGTATTGATTGCCCGCATAAAGAAACATGTTTATATGAAGCTCATAGACATTACATCACACATGATTGGTCAAGTAATTTAACATGGCCTCAAATAAATAAAAAACCAGAAGAAATCACATTAGAAGATAAAGAAAAATTCCTTGCTGATACTTTGTATGGCAAATGTATTTTTAAAGTTAAAGAAGCTGACATTAGCGATCGATTAGCGTTAATTGTTAATTTCAAAGATGGAAGTATTGCAAACTTTAATCAAATTGGTGGAGCTCCTCAAGCTGGTAGATATATTCATATTGTTGGAACAACAGGCGAAATAGTGGGCAACGCAGAAAGCGGAATCATTACTTATATGCCTGCAAGTATGGACTCATTAACTTGTGAAAAGATTGTTATTGATGTTAATAAAGAAGTTAATTCAAAGTTTGGTTTTGCCGGCCACATGGGTGGAGATTATGCAATTATGTATTCGGTTGTTAAATATTTAAAATACGGCACAAAATCCATCTCATTAACTTCTTTAGACGATTCAATTAACTCACATTTAGTGGTATTCTCAGCAGAAGAATCAAGAAAAGAAAATAGAATCGTAAATATTAAATAGGTTATGGAAAGATATTGTTGGAAAGCAAAAATAAAGCCCGGTAAGAAAGAAGAATATATTGCTAGGCACAATAACATTTGGCATGAGATGGTTAAACTACTCAAAGATGCAGGTATTGTAAATTATTCCATTTGGATTAGCGGCGATGAAGTCTTTGGCTACTATGAATGCGAAAAAGGCGTCGAGTTTGCCACTAAAACACAAGCCAATTCTTCAATCGTTGATAAGTGGAATGAATACATGAAAGATGTGATGGAAATGGAGATGGATCCAGTCACTGGAGCCCAACCACATCTTGAAGAAGTTTTTTATCTAAAATAGTTAGCAAAAATTAAAAAAAATACGGAAAAACGGCATAATTTTGCTGTTTTTTCTTATTTACTAATTTTGCTTATAATTTATAAATTATTGATTGTTAAAAATTTTACACATATTATATATTTAATATTTCTCGGCTGATAAAGGAGGGCTTTATATGATAAAAGGAAAGAAAATTCTTCTACTTTCTTTGACATCAGGAGCATCAATTGCTATGGCTATAGCAGGTGCTACTTTTGCTTCGAGAAAAAATGTTCGTATGAACGTTCATGGTGATTTACATGATGCTTCATGTGTTTGGAATCACTATGATGCAGTTATGCCTACAACCTCAGAACACGGTTCTCAAGAATTCTGGGCTTGTTGTACACACGCTGGAAACTTTGTATTTGAAGAACCAGAAGTCAATAATCCAAGTCAAATTACTGATTGCGGCCAATTATCAGGTGCATACTTTGCAGATTTAGCAAATGATGATGCAAGATATATTCCACAATTAGAAGCCACTACTGCTTCGGATGCAATTGTCCCTGTCACTGCTAGTGATCTTGGATTTACAAGTGGCAGCTATATTAAAACAGGCGCCCAAGGCCACAATTTCTTAAGATATGATTTCTTAGAAAATGGTGGTGCGGATGTATGGATGAAATATCGCTTTTCATCAATTAATACAAATGGCAACGTAAGGATATACCTTATGAACAATATTGATGAAAACGGTTTAGTAATTCGATTAGATTCTAGAACCGAAAATGACGGTATTGCTGTTATGTATATTTATTCTTCTGGTCAATCTGGAAATCCTGGCACTGATTCCGATATTCCTGCCGGAGAATCTGAATCTTCTAAATATTTCTTCCCGAGACCATCCGGATTTAAAAAAGACACAGACTTTGTATTGCATTTTGCCATCTCATTAACAGATGAAACTAATAATATCTTTAACGTTAAGATTGAAGGTGGCGCTGTTGGCGGTGATTTGTACCAAGTCTCAACCGGCGCTGAAATGTCAGGATATGTACCTCGCTCATTTAACATTGAAATGGGTGCTGGTTTCACAAGTTGGGCAAATAAAAACATAAGATTTACTTCTACATCAGAAAATGACACAACTCTTTCGGATATAGAAAGTTTAGAAAGTGTTGTTGTCTATAAAGATGCTTCCGGCAACGTTCTTGGAAAAATGAGCAATCCAGGCACTGCTAAGATGCCTAATGTTAAAGTTGCAAACAAAACATTCGTTGGCTGGTTTGACGCAAAAGGAAATAGAGTTGTTAATGGTACTGCAGTCTCAACTAAATATGTTGTTACCTCAAGATATGTTGACAATAAAGCAAATATGTTTGTGCCATCAGATACTACTGAGGGTAGATATGCCGCTGCTAAAGGTGGTTGGTTCGACGTTCAATCAACAAGCGCAAGTGGCGCAAGTAGTGGTCAAATCCCAGTGAGCGATATTTCCGGTGGATATGATTTCTACTTCATCTATCACTTTGTTTCTAGGACTGCTGAAGATAATTATGCAAACATCGACATTCCTTATGATTACACAGATGCTAAAACTAGAATTGAATTAAGAATTGACAACCCATCAAGTGGCAACTTAAAGGGTTTCATATCTGGTAGCGCGACCAATTTGGGTGGAGCCGGTGCAGCAGGAACCCAGTTTGTAGTTTCTGGATTTAGAGCTAATGGAAGTGATTTATTAGTTCACGTGGCGGTTTCTAATGCCTCTGCTGCTGGTTTAACATACGATGTTGAAATAGTTAACCTCGGCAACGGCCAAACACACACCGAAACTAGAAATGTGACATTTAATGATTCAACAGTATATTCACTCAATGCTTTAAATAGAAATCGTTTCGATTGCAGAAAAACTAATTGTGAATATAGAATCACTGACGCATTCTAATCATTAATTGCTAATTAATAAGGGTGATACATCGCATGGTGTATCACCTTTTATATAACGATAAATATATTATTAATAATATAGTGCAAAATATATCCATTGTTTTTTAATTCTCACAATTTTATAATAAAAGAGTGAAGAATTTGTTAAAAAAAGCTGTTGTATTTTTAACTTCAATTGTTCTAGCTTGTTTTTCATTTAGCGTTATTAACAGTAATAAATGTGAAGAAACACGTGCTGATTCAATTGATTTAGTAAATACGACGGTTTTTTCATATATAGCTGGATCAAGTGGTTCTACTGATGCCCATTTAGTAATTCATTTAACCGATAATGATTATGGTGGGTCTACTCAGTTAAATTACAATGACATTAAGACAAAGCTTGATGAATTAGATTTTATTAATCACATTTATCTTAATGAAAAGTTACTAAACTTTGATACCTATAATGCTGATGGATTCAAGTTTGGATCAGAAATCCATATTAATACTTTAGGTCCGACAGACGGGACATTTTCTATACGTATTAACTTTAATGGCTCAACAACTTCTGATATTGACACCATTAAAATAATGAAAGATTGTCAAATGCCTTCACAAGGTTATTTGAATAATACCTCAAATACAGTTTATAACTTAGTGTCTGAAATTAATTCTTATCCAGCAAATTGTAACTGGGATTGGATTACTTACATGGACACTGAGATTTATGGTGTTTCAGTAGTTGGCAACACATATTTAGGCTTACAGTTAACTGTTAATGATTATTTAGCTCCTAGTGGAACAGTTGACGGGACGATTGGTAATTCATACACAAATTACGCATCATATGTAACATGTGATAATGGCGCAACCGTAGTTTATAACGGTTACGGATTGTTGTCTTATAATGATGCGCACGACGCTATTTGGATTAGAACTAGTGTTAACTCTAATACAATTAACACCATTAATGTAAATACTGGAACAATTTTGTCTTCTTATCATCAAGTAAAAGCATCTCCTGGTTGGCCATTATATTTCAGAATTACTAATTCACATACATTTACCAAAAACGCTAGAGGAACGTTCTCTCCAGTATTTAAAGAAATTGAAACTGAAGTAGAGAGAGTTGACTTTACTTCAATTAATGATTCTTGGTTATCTTTCGCTATATCGGAAAGTGATTATTCAATATTTAAACAAGCCACATTTGCAAGCTCAGCTCAATATAATTTCTGGGATAAAGTTAAAGTCATTGACTCAAGTAACAATGAATTATCGTTATATGATGTTTGTGCGGCGAATGCGCATATCTTTAATTTTAATAACGATAATGAAGATGAGTTCTCAGTAAACATTAATAGCCCTTACTCAACCGCCGGTAATATTAAAAAGGTAATTATTCCAATTGGCACGGAATTCCCGAGTTTTTCCTATATAAATGGAGGAATTAGTGGTAGACCAGAAGCTTATGTTACTACTACTGGAAAAGAGTTTATTTATGGCTCAAATCGAAAGTTCGCCGAGGTTTTAGAAACCACTATTACGGCAATGGGATATAACGTTAATGGATATCTTGGCTTTGTACTTTCTAGTAACGACTATCCAGCATTAGGCACGACAACACTTGGAATTGATTCTTACTATTGTAATTTCACAAGTTTAGTTGATATTTCAGATATCGGCTTATCGTTTAATAGCCGCTATTCATTGTGGAGCTATACTCCGTTAGATGATTCAGTTGCTCCTCAAGTTGTTGGTACTTTACAGGTTGGTGTTATTAATATTCCTGCTGGTGTTTTGTTCCCATCTTATGTTTTTTCTAATGACAATAATGCTGACCCAATAGTTTATAAAGTTAGTGAATCAGTTTCATTCTTATATAACGGGACAAAATTTATTAACACCACTGAGAGATGGAGTATTGCAAACTCAATTACTGGTTTAGAAACGCATGGTACCTTTGGCAGCAATGACTTTGCAATTGATATCATGCTTAGTGAGTTTGATTGGCCAGACACAATAACTAATTTAGATTTAATTAATCACGGCACCTATGGTGATAGTGCATATAAGTCTCACTACAATACCTTTAATAAAATTAAAGCTTATGATTCTAATGATAATTTAATCTCATTTACATCCGAAATCTTTGTAAATGTTTGGGGTAAAGTGGGATGTCTATCAATTAGAATTGTTAATCCTTCTAGCAACATGCAGTATTTATCTTACATTCGTGTTGAAGCTGGATTAGAACTTCCAACATATAATGGTTTCTACGTTGATGCATCTAATAGAAAATTCTCTGATAATTCGTATTATTTAATTTCAGAAGAAAATATTTTTGTCTACAGTCAAGATAGTCGTTCTTTCATTAAATCAAATTTCTTAGAAAGGGATACTTCTGTTACCTCTATTACTGAAGTTGAACCATACACTCAAAACTCTGTTATTTCGTTTGCATTAAGCACCAATGACTATAATGGCAATTTGAATGTTACTAGTAATTATCGTACTTCATTTAATTTATTAAATATTGCCTCGTATATCACAATTAATGGTCGCAAATTATCTGATCTTGAAGGCTTTAATTCGACTGACATTAATATTTCAAGTGATGGCAAAGTAAACATCAGAACTCCTGGAAATAACACTGGTTATTATTACTTAAACTCTGGAAACAGGGTATACACAAACAATCTAACAAAATACGAAATTAGAATTGCGAAAGGATGTCAGTTCCCTTCATATGAAACATTAATGGGTGGAGCTGGAGTTCCTGTCTGTTATACTACAACTCAAGATATTAGTTTTGCGTGGTTTAATAACCAATATATCCAGGAAAATGCGGGTTTTTCCAACTTAGAAGTAACGGATTTCGAAGTTCCAATCGTTGGACTTTGTAATGCTGGTGGAAGTGATCGTTGTATTTACATTCCTCTTGCAAATACTGATTGGCCAACTTCTCCAACAGTTAACGCTGACATTCATAGCGTTGTAGCATGTCCAGAGTTTTTAAATCATGTTGAAGTGTTTGACATAGATGGCAATCTTCATTTGCCAACCACCAGTGAAGTATTCATCAATGTTTGGGGAACAGGCACTTCAGTTCCAACTATTGGTTTTAGGACAGACATTTCATCTGTCGCTGATATTAAGAGCGTTATTATTCATGAAGATTGTTTGATTCCTTCATACGCAAAATATCTAGGTAATAGTGACAGCTGGTATCTTGTAAGAGAAAGAATTGCATTTTATTCATCATTAGATGGTTCTTTCTACAAAGGAAGTAATTTAACTGCTGTTGAATATGCAACAAGCTTTAATGGAGCTTTTGCTGAAGTTTGTACTGGTTATGATGGAGTATCTAATAATTCAAGTGCTTTAACAAATAAGTTCTTTGCTTTCAATAATATTTATGATGAAGAATTAACAGACACAGTTAAGGCTGAATTAAGATCAAGTAATGACCCAGCAATTCTTCAAATGTATTCAACCTATGATTATGTTGTTATTAAATATGGACTTAATAACTTCTTAGGCAGTGATTCAAAAGGTTACACCAACAACTCCTTAACGATACTTTTAAGTGAACTTAATGACCAAGCCGCTACTTTTGTTGTTATCGCTATTATTTGCATTAGTGGTGCCTTGTGCATTGTTTGCTTGATTAAGAAAAGGAGGGCTATTTAAAAGTTATGAAAAAGATTAAATTAGCTATCTCTCTTTCTATATTAAGTGTTGTATCAACTTTAGTGGTGGCCGGCTCAATAGTTTTAAGTAGGAAAAATATACCAGATGCGAAAGCTTTAGGAGAAGTAGAAGGACAAACCTTAACACTTGATGCTAATAGTGGTAATGAATTCAAATATCATTACCTTTATAGTTCCGCAAAAGTTTCTAACTATTTAGGAGATGATATCTCATTTAAATATAAGAGATGTTATTCACTAGTTAACAACTTTATGGTTATGTGTCCAGGAGGCAGTTTCTATAACGAATACATAGCAGAATCTTCTAATTTCAATGGCTTATGTGGAATGGATAGCATTACTGTTAACTTTGCATCTGCCACAGGTAAGTTATATCTTTCATATGGTTTAGACGAAGATTACTATGTAACCGATGAAGAATTAGCTAATGGAGTGACTTATTCATTTGTTTCATTTAAGCCATCACACTTTAAACTATTCACTTTTAATGATGTAAATGCTACAAACAATGTTTTCATTTCTTCAATTTCTATTCATTATCATTCAAACAACTATTACGATGTCCAAGAGTATGAATTCACAAATGTTTATACTTCTTCAAGTGTTGATAGCATCGCTAGTGATGCAAGTAAAACATATTCCTTAGGAAATACCACAATTAATACGAATAACTATGTTAATGTTCGTTACAAATCTAGTGAAAACTTAAAAGGAACACTTAATTATTACGATATTACCAATTCTAGAAACGTATCAGAAGAAGTCTTCTTAGAAGCAAGCTCATATCCAATTGATTTCAATACATTCTTAGATAGCTTTAGAAAAGGCTCAGTTGGAAGCACAAACAAGAGATTAACATCATTAGTTTTAACTAATGTTGGAAGCTCAACCTCTAATACAACTATTTATTCTGTTGGATACACAGATCGTTCTTATTCTAGAAGTGATGTTTTATACATCTCTGATTCCACAATTGAATTAGGTGTTTCATTACAATTTGCAGGTTCAATCACAAGCGTGAAAAACCTAAATCAGAATATTCAAGAATACGTTGACTCCAACTATGTTGTTAAGATTAGAGGAAGTGACAAACATAGTGGTGACGTCAATAACGTTATTAGAAATAATCCAAACTTAATTAATATTCATGACGTTGGTCGTGAAGTTCAACAATCTTGGTACATTAACGTTGGTGCAGATCAAGGTTATACAAGAGGAACATATCTTGGCACAGATATTCCTTATAATCCAGTTCAAGCTGGCGATATGAACAACAATGAAAGCCAAATCGTTGACTACAAACTCACATATGATGAGAACAACGTCGCTAAATTAAAATCAATTTGGATTAAGACAAAAGCTTTAGACTGGTCTAAAAACAATGAATTAACCCATTCATATATGGAAAATACTTACTCTATTGATAATGGCCTAATTAGAGTTAAGAATCGCTTTATTGATTTTGCTGGTTGGACTAATTACGAGACTAATGCAGGATGGCCACAAGGTGACTATAACACCAACGGACATACATTCTTAAGTAGAGAAGATGCTCCATTATGCAATACACAAGAACTTCCAGCATTCTATACTTCTCATGCTTTAGATTACTTCGGCACATATTTTTCAGATAATATGGGCTCAAATTCAGGCAAACTTATCTTTGATAAGTATCTTGGATGGAATGTCGGTACAACTCCAATTGAGCATAATAACTCAGATATTAACGGAAAACGTTTGGTAGCAGATGGTTCATATAATGGCGAAACAACTTACCGCATGGAAACTAGTGGTGGTCACTATGAATTTAGAAAGCATACCGAAAACTGGTTAGGATTCTTTAATGAAGATCACTTTGGTATTGCTCTTTATATGCCTGCTAATGAATATAATAGCGACGCCTACGAAAGACACGTCTTCTCAGCCGGTATGTATAATTCAAGTCACGAAGCTGCGACAACTCAAAACAGAACTTACTTAGACTCGAATTATTCAAGCAAGACAGCTTCCTTCAGCAAAGGCTTTACAATTGGTGGCAAAACATACGGTAAAACTGATTTAACAAAAGATAGTTGTTATGTTTCAAATACCGGTTATTTCGCCACAATTTTAGGTTTATACGTGCCAAATTACTCAGCTATGGAATACTCATATTTAATCGGTGCTGATTATATGAATACACTCCGAAGCAAATTCGCTAGTGCTCAACAAAGCGGAACTGTTTACAATGACTTTACCGCATGGAAAGGTGCCTGTATTTAGTAATAATATGTGCTAGTTAGATTTATCTAGCATTTGTATATGAATTTGAAAATGGTTGTTTAGGTCGATATAATTGAAAATATGAAAAAATTCCTTGGCGCAATTTGCTTACTAATGTCATCTATAGTTGTTTTTAGTTGCGCGAAGAATAAAAGCAGCGCACCTGAAGGTTATGCAATTGTTCATTTCGATACACAAACAGATTTAGAAACAAATGTAATTAATGACCAAACAATTAAGATTGGTTCATACGCGAAAGAACCATATGTTGTTTGCCCAAAAAATCTTGATGTAAAACAAAAAATTAGTGGTTGGTATAAAGAAAAGAGTTTTAATAACAAATGGAATTTTGAGTCTGAACCAGTTAATAACGACATGACTTTGTATGCAAAATGGGTCGATATGATTTCCATTTCATATTACTTAAAAGGTTCATCTTCTCCTATTTGGGTTGTTAACAATGCATCTCGTGGTGAGCCACTTGAACTTCATGATGAATTATGTGATGGCTATGAATTTTATGGCTATTTTTCCGATAAAAATTGCACAATTCCGTTTGATTTAACTACTCCGTTAGATGAAGATACAACGGTTTATATGTATCGTGGAGAAACACTTCACTTAAATGCTGAATCAATTAAAAGACGTTTCTCAATGGTTGCTGCTGGTGGATCTGGTTCAACAGCCGGAAATATTTCTGATGTTAAGTTAGATCCAAGTGGTGTTAAGTGTGTTGATGTTAATTTTGGTTACTCGACAAGTGCTGACCCATACATGTTAATTACTAATCCTCAGATTGATATTTCTAAATCACAAAAAATTAAAATTAAATTTAAGAATTTCGGAGCTTCCACAAACTTAGCATTTTATTGGGTTAGCCAATATGCAGATGGTTCATATGCTGCTAATGTTAGATATGACACAGAAGCTAATGCTGCTCACTATGCACTAAATGGCTTTGAATGTTATATGGCTGAAGATGATCCTTGGATTGAAAGAGAATTTGATTTATCTGCAAACTTTAATAATGGTGTCTCTACCTGGGGTAATTCAGTTACTTTAGTAAGATTAAGAATTCAATTTGGCTATATTTCTAGAAATTCGCATGATACTTCTAATGTTATTCGTATTGCTTCAATTGATGCAGTAAGTGATAACACAAATGTTGGCTTTAAAGATTCTGCTGCAGTTAGAAATCTTTTGGTGAATGATTCTGAAGCTGAAATTGAAGCAGCATCAAGCGCCCAAGTACAAAATAAAGGTGTTATTTTCCCAAAAAATAGAAGCGCTATTTCAAATTCATCATCTTCTTACTATGTAAAACAAGAAGGATTATTGTTATATGCTCCATATGGAAGTGACATTAGTAGATACTTCTTTAATGTAGAAGATCAAAATATTGATGCATCTTTGTTCTCATATCTTTCTATTAGGTTAAAGAACTATTCTTATATATCTTCCATAAGTGTTTATATAAACACTATTGATGAAGTAACTGGCAGAGTAAATTCAAATGTTATGACTGCTTCTTTGCCAATTAGAATGAACAAGTTTGGTGTCGTTGATTTGAATTACTATTCCAAATCTAATATGAAGGGCATCATTCAGTCATTCTCAATTCTTTTTAACTTCAACGGAGTTGATAACGCAATCTTAATTGAAAGTATGACTATTCAAGAAAACAAGTCATTACAACTTCCTGGCTTTAACTTTAATGATCCAAAGAACGCCGGATTTATTAGCAATGAAGACGTAACTGTTTCTTTAAATAAGAATTTACAGACCTCAAAATTTGTTTCTAATAAAGCCTCGAGCATTATTTCTTACGAATTAGATTACACATTGGATATCACCCCATATTCATATGTGGAATTAACATATTTAAAACTTGTCGCTGGTATTAATTCACTTACTTTAAGCATTAAAACAAACGATGTGTGGCAAGATTACCAAGTTGAACTTGGCAATATTTCTAGCGAAGAAGTAAGTGCTCAATTTGATTTAAAAGATGTTGGGCAAGTTCAAGCGGTTAAGTTTGTATTTGCAGAACCTGGTGAATTAGAAATTTCCGCAGTCAAATTCCTTGTTGATGAAGCAAGTTCATGGGATGTTGCAGACGCTTATGTCTTTAGTAAGATGCTTGGAGATTGGATCGATCCTATTTCATATATTGAAGATCAACAAGCAGCATTCTTCTCTACTTCTACAAATAGCCTTAGATACTATTTTGGTTATTTATATAGTGAAGGAAATAGAAACTACGGGAATATTTGTTTGGAAAACAAAACATCTATCTATCTTATTTATAAGAACCTCAATAGTTATGGCACCCCATTTATTAATGCCTATGTAGTGGATTCTAATACTGAGCAAGATTATTTAACTGCGATAAATGAAAGATCAGCATTTATTTCTAATCAAACTTTCACCATTGATAAAAATATGGATGAAAGAAGTTGGAAAGTCGCAAAAATCGATATTCCATCTGGCTATAGAAAGAGCAATTACTACTTATCTAACTTTGCTCTTGGCTCAGCAAATAATGAAGAACTTGAATATTACATTCGTGGAATTGTTGTGAAGTAAAGGAGCAAAGATGAATTATAAGACGTTATTAAAAGTATCTTGGTTACTCTGCTTATTAGCTCCTCTTTCAGCATGTAACAAAAAAGATAAACCAACCGAAGAAGAATTCGTGGAAGAAGTAATTACTTTTGAAAGAATTAAATCTGTTTCTAAAGAAGGTTTATACATGCAACCTGATGAGACAAGAACTATTGCCATTAATTTTGATTCATTAGATAGCAATTACTTAAAGCTTTTAATTCAAACTGATGTCAATATTTACGGAACTTTCAATTACCAGAATATCTATAATGCATCAGAAACTGGGTGTGAATCATTCTATGTTGCCAAAGGCCAAGAAGAACAAGAACTTTGTCATTTCCTTGATGCCTATCGTCCAAAATATGATAACCATCCCGGATGTGCTCCAAATGCTGGTGCCCATGCTCTTTATGGAATTCCAATGCAAACTAAAATGGCTCAAGGCACATTTAGAAAGAAACTAACCTTTATGACGCTTAAAAACGTTTCTAGTGAAGCAGGAAGTGTCAATATTGGTGGCCTATATTTATCTAGTAGAGATTTGCCACAAGAAGAAGTCTACATTAGTGATGGCAGCATCAAAATTGGTGTCGATTTAATGGGCGGCGGAACGTTATCTTATTTAGAAAGATTAAATTATAAGACCTCAAAGGCTACTTATTACATCGATGAAATTTTAACTGAAGAAAATGACGTTTATATTGGCGTTGACGCCGCAAACATGGGTGGAGACATTACTATCGGTAGTACAGATCACCACGTTAACTTAATTAATTACTACGATCCAGGAAGACAATTCCAGCAATCATTCTACGCAAGTGTTGGTGGAACTAATACCGCAACACACGGCGAAAATGGCTACACTAGAAAAATGTGTTGGACTGGTGGAGATCCAATTTATTGGCCATATAATCCAGTTCAAGGCGGAGATTGTCACACCAATATTTCACAAATGGTTGATTATAAACGTACCAGAAACATGATTTACACAAGATGTAAACCTTTAGATTGGGCTGATTGCAACTATGTTACAGATTCTTATCTTGAGAACTGGTATTACATTGAAAACGACATTGTAGTTGTTAAGAACAACTTTGTTGATTTCTCAGGCTTTACCGATATGGAAACATGCGGGAAAACTCAATTAGAGCTTCCAGCAGCTTACATTGTTCAACCTTTCCATAAATATGTTACTTATCAGGGCGAAACACCATGGATTAATGATGAAACTGGTCTCATTTATAAACCAAACTTAGGTTCATGGGCAAAGAGTGCCGACATTGTTTTAAAGCATCCAGAAGATTGGTTTGCTTGGGTAAACGATGATGAGTTTGGTGTTGGTGTTTATATTCCTGATGTAAGTTTCTACGCATCCGGAAGAAGTAACGCTTCATACAATATTTCATATCATGGTAACTCAGATGCTTATTCTTCACCAATGGGTGATAGTGAACAACTAAGATATAACAAGAAAGAATGTGAATATGGTTTCCAAAGCTGTTATGTGGGTAACACCTGTTATACAGCTCCAGAAATTCGCACCACAATGCTTGACTATGTACCTTTCACTTATTCATATGCGATAAGTGTCGATTATTTGCCTGTTATGAGAAACAATTTCCATAATCTCTATCTTGATAAATTAATCGATAATAGCACCATGTTTGTGTGGGATAAAATCGTAGAGGGGAATGCATAATGAAAAATAAAAAAACACTGCTTTTTTCACTTATTTTTATTCCTTCTCTTATTTTAGGATGCGCAAAAGGCGGCAAATCTAGCAACCAAACAGATCCTGGTTCTAATGACAAACAAGACCCAGTAAATCCTGAAACTAAGGAATACTTTATAAATCCAGTTTCTCCAAAAGATGATGAAACGGTTTCTTTAGCAAATGATGATATTACAAAGTTTATAAACGAATATACTTTTGCTTCTTCAAGTGACTATGTTAAGGATTATAACCATTACGAGTCTAAAACTAGTTTGACTTTAACCTGGTCCAGCAAAGAAGAAGCTAATTACTATGTTGTTGAATTTTCAACAAAAGAAGATTTGTCAGAGGCCAATAGCTATCTTACAAATGTTAAAACAGTTGAGATTAATGATGTTTATCCAGGTATGAATTATTACTGGAGAGTAAATGCATATTTTGACACTAAGATTGTTAGAAGTTATATCTTTACCGTCCATACATTAACAATGCCTACAACTATGTATCTTGAATCTGTTGGTAATTTAAGAGATTTAGGCGGAATTGTAACTGAAGATAATAAACGTATCAAAAACGGTTTAGTGTTTAGAGGCGCTAATGCAGACGCAGTTTCAACAGCAGATAAGCAATATTTAGTCCAAGATTTAGGAATTAAAACTGAACTTGATTTAAGAAATTCCGGAGAAGGACAAAGAAATAAACTTGGCGTCGAAAACTGTGTTTCTATTGATGACAATGGTGGATTCTACTATAACAACTATCCAAACGGCATTACTTATGAAAAAGGCCAACAAGTCTTAGTAAAAGAACTAAAGTATTTCGCCAATAAGGATAATTATCCAATCTTCTTCCACTGCGCAATCGGAAGAGATAGAACAGGTTCATTAGCTCTTGTCTTATTAGCCTTACTTGGTGTTTCTAAAAAGAATATTTGTATTGATTATGAATTAAGTATGTTTGCTCTTGCCTCCACACAAGATGTAAGAGGAGGTCTGACGACTGTTCTTGATTTATTAAATCAATTAGCAATTATATATAACTATATTTATGGAGGTTATTCCGGGTCTTCTATGAAAGAAAAGACCGAGAACTTCCTTATTGATATTGGCCTAACACGTGATGAAATTAATGCGATTCGTAGCAACATGTTGGAGGACAGATAATATGAAAAAGTTTTTACAAATATTATTAATACCTCTTCTAATTAGTTGCGTCTCTGCAAGTCAAGTTATCGCAGATGATAACAATGATTTTGTCGCTACTGAATTAACGATTAGCGATTATAACTGGAACGCACTTCAATATAGGAAAACTGATCGCGGTATAAAGGTTTCTAAAGCTGATAATGCAACTTCAACCGATGCTTATTTAAGATTTGATTCGATCAATGAAGCTCATGCTGTAAAGGTAAAAACTAACAAATATATTGCGATCAGATATAGAAGTAATTACGATCCACAGTTCGCTTTAAGAATTAAGTCTACAACCGGTAACAGAAACTGGAGTGATTTCCGTTTCTCAGAAACTCAAGGACATATAGAAAACACCATTGGAACATGGAATACATACGTTTTTCCTTTAAATTTTGAAAATGCATCCAGTGTTTCAGAGAGTGAATATAACCAATGGGTTGAGGGAGATTATCTTGGTGTTTCTTTCAATATTTTAAACAACGAAAAACTTAGCCTCGCCTCATCTTATTTGTATATTTCTTCATTTGCTTTCTTCCCAACAGAAGCAGCCGCTAATGCTTATGGTGGATTAGATTATGCAAGTAGTGCAGATACAGTCGGTCCTACCATTACAATTCCGTTTGGTGATGGAACTACCTTTAATACAACAGCCGGAAAATCTTATGAATTCACCGCTGATGCATATGATGAATATGATGATCTTCATTTTGCGCTCCAAGGTGTTTTATCAGATGGTGCTTTAGATGCAAACAATAAACTCGTTCAAGGAAATCACACCGTAACATTTACTGCGAGAGACTTAAGCAATAACGAATCAACAAAAGTTTTAAATTTAATTGTTGGTGAAAGAGATACTGTTGCTCCAGTTATTAATTGTGGTCTTGAAACTATTTATGTTCCTGTTGGTACTTACAATTGTTTGGCATTCACTGCGACAGACGCAATTGATGGCGAAATTAAATGTGAATATTCATATTCAGCAAATGCTGTTGACTCTAAAAATAGATTCTTAGAAGGCACTCATACATTAACAATTACTGCTACCGACTTAACTGGTAATGTAGCAACTAAAAACATATCAATTGTAGTTAGTAATAACTTTAATCCTAATAATTTAGAAGTAATTTCAGAAGTTAAATAAAAGGAGACTTGAACTATGAAGAAAAGACTACTTATTAACGCTATCGCAATATGCGGCATCTTACTTACTGGGTGTAAAAAGAAAAACAATAACACAAGTACTGGTGAACCTGCAGATCCTTTAGATTTAGGCGCTGCCTTTAATGCTGCATATTATCCAAAGAAGGAACAAAACAAGGTTGCTAGCATAGTTGAAGGCTCAACAGAAAAAATGAAAATCGATATTGCCTTAAACTTTGAAGGTACAGCAGAAGCCTGGAAAGAACTAGCAAAAGAATACGTTCGTCTTTGTGGCGGCATTATTGATGTAAATATCATTTCTGAATTAGACACTGCCGGTTATACCGATAGATTAAGAATTGAAGAAGCAAACCCAAAAACAGATTGGGATATTGTACAAGGTAACTTAATGTATGATTTAGCTGGTCACTGTATCAACTTAAGAACCACAATTAACTCAACCAATCCATACGCTGCAAATAAAGTTTGGTCGGATTTTCTTGAGGAAAAAGCATATATTACCGATGTTTCTGGCTCAACAGACTTCACTTATTTGCTTAATACAGAAAACCTTTCAACTGCATGGTTTGTTAATACAGCCGCAACTACTGCTGCAGGTGTTGCAAATCCAAATCCACAAACCTGGGAACAATTAATTGACATGTTAGAGAAACTCCAAGTCGCAGGATACAAATATCCTCTTGGTTTAACTCTAACTAAAGACGGAATTAATGCTTCTCAATTTTCATGGTTACTTCGTGTCTACGGAGATTATTATTACCGTTCTCAATATAAGTACACATCAAAAACATTTGATGCATTATTAAAAACTGATGAGAAGTTTGAATATGATAAGACTGCTGAAAACCAAGAAGGTTCAAGTGGCTTTACATTCTCATATAACCGTGCATTAAATTTAATGCTTGATGAATCTAGTGAATACTATTGTGGTGCAAACAGTGCTTTCTATAAGGATTTCTTAACTCAATTTAAGAAACTTGCAAAATATATTAAGCCAAGTGCCTATCAACAATCATTCATTGAAGTTCGTTCTTCATTTATGGCTCAAAAAGATGGTGGTGGCTATGAAGCTCCACAAGTAATGCTTGACTATACTGGTTCAGGATTATCATTCTTAAGCGCCGACGCTTTAAAAGGACATGTTGATTTCTTTGATTACCCAACAATTGAATCCGCTTATGTCGAATCTGGCACTCTTACACGTGACGTTGGTGGTAATGGTGGTTATTTAGCAGTTCTTAACTGCCACAACAGCCGTCAAACCAAACTCAATAAAGACTTCTTACAATTTGTCTTATCACCATATGGACAAACAATTTATTACAAAGCTTTAAGTGAAAGAAATCTTTCTCCAAAAGGCTTAACAACAGTTCAAAACGACTTAGTTGTTATTCCATCAGAATGGGTCAATTTCTTCCAAACAGATAAGATTGCATTTACTGGTCTAGCTGATAACAATAAGCTTAATGATATTGGTGTATTTAGATTCTTCAGTAGTTCAAAGGTTGACCAAAAATCCGTGGAATTATGGCAAAAATTGCTCACAACAGTTGATCCAATTACTGTAGATCAGTTTGGAACCGATTGGTATTACTGTTTAAGAACAAATTGGCCTACTGTGGCATCTGAACATAGTTGGCAAGAAGATAGCTGGTCGTCTGCTCACTTTGCTGATCCAAACTACATCAAAGACTAATAACAAAACTATTTTGAAATGCGCAAAAGAAAACTAAGAGGACAAAAGAAGGCTCTTATTGTTGGAATCATTTCCTCTGTTTTACTTTTGGGCTTTGTAACTGGTATTACAGTTTCCTCTCTTAATTTACCTCATCGTGAGGAATTAGATGCTCAACGCGAAGATAATAATTTATTATCTATAAATAAACTGAAAGACAATTATTACCTTTTAACTGCAAACACTTTATCGAAAGAAGAAGAAAACAAGGGAGCGGTTATTGATGGTGTCGTTTATATTTATGACAATAACGATATTTTAATTAATAAAACCTCTATTTTTAGTGATGTTAAAGAAAAATTTGGAATAGATAACCTATCAGCATTTTCATATCACTATATATGTGAAGATACAGATTCATTTTATGTTGCAAGTCAAAACTACTTATTCCGATACACGGGCATAAATGAACATGACCTTACATTAGTAAGTTATTGCTCTGATTTTGAAGGTGCCATCGTTACTATGGCATCAAGTGAAACAGACTTGTACGTACTTTCTAGAGACGGCAACCAGTATCGCGTTGATCGTTTTGATGTTAATGATGCTTCGTTTACTAAAAAAGCAAGCGGCCACATCTATGAGACTAATTCAAAAACTGATAAATATAGTTTAGTTTGCTCAAAGAGCTTGTTTATTTATTCAACAGATGTAATCGATGATTATTTATATATAACCACCAACACATATGTTAGAAAAATACATCGCGATATGAAGTGCAATAATTATCGTGTCTTATTTGAAAATGAACTTAAAGCAGTAACAAGTGCTCACCCAGAATTAAGTCTTAATGAGAGAAGAAATTTAGCAAAAGAAAACTGTATAGCAAATTATGGATGGCTTGATTTTAATTTAGATAATTACAATATCGATATTCCAAAAAATGCATTAAATCCTAAACATTTTTCATTTTATATCTTGCCTGAACTTGCTGGCGCAAAACTTTATAATAAAGAAACATTCTATTTTGCAGATAAGCTTGGTGAGCTATATTATTTCACGCTCGACGAGTTAAATGCCTTTACGCAACCAGTTAATTATCTTGAAGATGAGCTAAATTATGATGGTAGTTTTTCTTTCCCATATCGTTTAAATTCAACAACTGCGAACTGTTTTAGTTATTTTGGTGTCGGGAAAACTTGTATTGTCTTTTATCAAGAAGGCAATCAAGCAATATCAATACTAGACTTCTCCACTAGAAAACTTTTATATACGATTGATGTTTCAACTCGTATTGGAGAAGCATTTTATAACGAAGAAACAGACAAGCTTTACTATAAGTATCAAGACCCAGTTAATAGAGAAAGTGGTGTTAATTATCTATCTACTTGTAATGTAGAAAAAGAATTAGGTCGAAAATTAACACGCACTTTGTTAGTTACCTTTAGTATTTTAGCTGGAGTGAGTTTAATTGTCGCTTCAGTTTCTTGGGTTTCCTATTTTTCTGAAAAAGCAACATTTAAAGTTGTGGCGACCGTTAAAGGCTTAAAGAAACATTGGATTATTTATGTAATTTTATTCCCGTCGATATTTATTCTTTGTCTGTTCTGTTACTATCCAGGAATCGCCGCAATTTACACCTCGTTCTTTGACTATAAAGCTGGAATTAGTGACATAAAAACATGGAATAATTTCGGGAATTACGTGGAAATTTTCGGAAATAAGCAGTCATTATTGCATTTTATTAACATGGCGATTTTCTTATTAGCCGATGTTGTTTTAGCAATTGCGCCTCCTCTTATTTTTGCATTCTTCCTAACTCTTATGAGACACAAAAAACTATCGGGAGTTTTAAGGACGTTGCTATTTATTCCAGGCATCATTCCAGGTATTGCAGGATTACTTATTTGGCGAACCGGGATATATGGTGATTATGGTTTGGTGAATAACATAATAAAAGCAGCAGGCGGGTCACCAATCTACTTCTTTAAAGGTGATAACTACCTCGACATGCTGTGGCTTATTCTTATGGGGTTCCCGTTCGTTGGATCTTATTTAATTTTTTATGGAGCGATGATGAACATTCCGTCTTCATATTATGAAGCTGCGGAGATGGATGGCATCACTGTATGGAAGCGATTCTTTAAGATTGATTTGCCACTTTGTATCCCTCAAATCAAATACATTTTGATTATGACAATTATTGCTTCAATTCAGAACTTCTCACGTATTTACGTTGCAATGGGCGGCGCACAAAGTGTCATTAGCACGCCGATCGTTGAAATGTACATGCTCATGAATAGCAGCGAAAGAAACTACGGCTTAGCTAGTGCTTACGCGACAATCTTATTCGTAATTTTGTTTGGCTTAACCTATTTAAGCATGAGAAACCGATTAAAGGAAAAATAGTATGGCGAAGAAATATATTAGATATTCACATAACCATCGCGGTTTCCAAATCTTCATCATAATCTATTTGATTTTGTGTACTTTATTCTGTCTTCTTTCATTATTCATCACATTGCTTAATGCATGTAAAACGAATGCGAATATCGTTTCAAATGGTATCTTCGGTTTATTAGAAGGGAATGTATTCCAAATTATTGGTGAGAACTTTAAGATGGCCTGGGCCACTTTAAGAAAATCATTCTGGAATTCCATCCTATTCTCATTACTTGGTGCCTTCCTAAACTGTTTAATTGGCGCAATTCTAGCTTATGTGTTTACATACAAAGAATTCCCATTTAAGAACTTCATATTCACAGTTTATATTTCAGTTATGTTGCTCCCATCTATTATGGGTATGCCGATTTTGGTGCCGTTTATGCAACAAAAACTACAATGGACAAATACAATTTATGGTTATCTCTCACCAATGATTGCTGGTGGACAAGTTGGATCACTCTTCTTATTTAAGACATTCTTTGCACAGCAACCATTATCTATTTATGAATCGGCAAAAGTTGAAGGTGGTAATGACTTTAAGATGTTCCTTAGAATCACTATTCCACTAGCTTTACCAATTATGCTTTACCATTTCATTGGTTCATTCTCATCAATTTATAACGATTATTTATGGGCTTCTTTAATTATGGAACCAGGAACACTTATGATGCCGACACTTCAATCAGCATCACAGAATTTCCAAGACGCTCAAAGAGGCGCGATGTATATGCTTTACGTTATTTCATCGTTCCCACTTATTATTACAACTGCAGTTTCAATGAAGTTCTTCGCAAGCGGAGAATTTGCATCAGGACTTAAACTATAGGAGGTTTCTTATGGCATCTTTACATTTAAAACACGTTTACAAAGTCTATCCAAATGGCGTTAAAGCTGTTAATGACTTTGATATGGAAATTAAGGACCGTGAATTCATTGTTTTCGTTGGTCCATCTGGATGCGGAAAATCCACAACATTAAGAATGATCGCAGGTCTTGAAGAAATTACTGCAGGTGAATTATATATTGATAACAAATTAGTCAACTATGTTGAACCTAAAAATAGAGATATCGCTATGGTTTTCCAAAACTATGCTTTATATCCACACTTATCTGTATACGAAAATATTGCTTTTGGTCTTAGATTAAGAAAAGTTCCAAAACCAGAAATTGATATGAAAGTTAAAAAAGCCGCAGAAATGCTGGGCTTAACTAACTATTTAAAAACAAAACCAGCAGCCTTAAGTGGTGGTCAACGTCAAAGAGTCGCCCTAGGTAGAGCCCTTGTTAGAGAACCAAAAGTCTTCTTGCTTGATGAGCCGTTATCTAATTTGGATGCCAAGTTAAGAACCTCAATGCGTAATGAAATTACAAAACTTCATCATAAATTACAAACAACATTTATTTATGTTACCCATGACCAAGTCGAGGCTATGACGATGGGTGATCGTATCGTTGTAATGAAAGATGGATTCATTCAACAAATTGATAATCCAAAGAATTTATATCGTTATCCTGTTAATAAATTTGTCGCTGGATTTATTGGTACTCCACAGCTCAACTTTGTAGAAGCAACCTTAACAAAAGAAGGCAACAAAGTGCGTTTGGATGTTTGCAATTCAGATACACATTTTATGCTTCCAATTAATTCGCTTTTCAAAGTCGATCCGACCTATTTTGACGGGAAAAAGCATGTATTTTTTGCTCTTCGCTCTGAATTCTTATCAATTGAACCAAAGAAATATGACTACTCATGTAAGGCCAAAATTGTTGGTGTAGAAGAGCTAGGAACAGAGATTCAAGTATTTGCAAACTTTGATATTAATTCTGATGTTTTATCTTTAAATACAGACGATGAAGAAAGCGTTAAAGCTGACATCACAATCATTACTAGCGCAGACTACACTGGAAAGATTAACGATGTCATTGATGTCTACTTAGATTTAGAGAAATTGCATCTCTTTGATTTTGCTACTGAAGAAGTTATTAATCCACGTGTTCCTACACACGCAAGAGTGCACGCAAAAGTAGATAAAAACACTGTTAGTTTCATGGGGATAAAGAACGAATTACCATCAGCAATAAAATTGGACGATGGTGAATATGATCTTGTTATTCCAACAGATTCCTTAATGGAAGACAAGAGTGGCCATAAATTAAAAGTTTATAGAGTTGAAGAACTTGCTAAAGATGATTATTTAATCATGTTTAATAGAGGTGATGAAGTTATCTTTATGCGTTCAAATAAACCATATAAAGAGGGTGCAGTAGTTTCTGTTTCTTTTGGAATTTATATGTTTGATTTCTATAAGGATGAAGAAAAGGTTGTCTCCGCATTAAACACAAAAAATAGACTTGAAGGTATGGTTTATTATCATAAAGAAAAAGATGAAAATGGCAAAAACGTTAAGGTCTTAGATTACTTAATTGACGAACTAACAATCCCGTGTCACAACAAAACTGCTTACCAGTCATTTATTGAGAATAATGATCGAACCATTTATGACAAAACCTTAATATTTGGTTTTTCAGATACACAAGCACATCTTGATAAAAATGGTATATTTGCTGGTGTAGTAGCTAACCTCTTAGATTATGGCAATGCTCGATTTGGAATATTAAATTATAACCGTAATGATATCGTGATTCGTCTTAATAAAGACGACAAAGTTAATCTTGGCGATAACCTTCATTTCTCAATAGATATTGATGGAATGCAAGTATTTGATAAAGAGAGAAACATTCGATTAGCATAAAGGAGAATAGTTTTATGAAATTGAAGTCACTTTTTTGCTTAGGTATTCTAGCTTTTCTTAGTCTAACTGGCTGTAAGAAACAAGCTTCAGAACACGTCCATAGTTACGACAAAGAAAACATTGAATGGGTTTGGTCGGAAACCTCATCAGGAGGATATAGTGCAAAAGCTATTTTGAGCTGTACTTCCTGTGATGAATCAAAGGAAGGTCATTCGGTTGAGATTGATGCAACAGTGACGAATGCTCAAACAAAAGCGCCAACTTGCGCTACTCCAGGAACAATGACCTATACCGCCTCAATAAGCTTTGAAGGAGAGAGCTATTCTGCCACAAAAGAAAAAGCCGTTACAGATTCAAATGCTCACCACTATATTGATGTAGTAGATCCTTCCTTCCTTAAGTCTGCAGCTACATGTACAGAAGACGCAATTTACTATAAATCCTGCGAATTTTGCCATGAAAAATCAGAAGAAACGTTCTCTGCATTAAATACAAAACTTGGTCATCATATGATTCACCATTCAGCAACAAGTGCAACATGCCAAGTAGAAGGTAACATTGAATATTATGAATGTGATAGATGTCATAAATTATATTTGGAAGAAGCTGGAACAACCGAAGTGACACAAAATGATGTTGTTATACCAACAGCTCACCACTACATCGAAGTACAAGATAATGCTTATTTGAAATCTCCAGCTACTTGTACTGAAGACGCCACTTATTACAAATCATGTGAATTTTGTCATGAATTATCTAGTGAAACATTTACTGTTCCAAATACAAAACTTGGTCACCAAATGGTGCATCAAACTGCAACAACATCAACATGCCAAGAACATGGTCATATCGAACACTATGAATGTGAAAGATGCCATAAATATTTTGCTGATGAACAAGGAGTAACAGAATTAAGCGAAAATGATGTTATTTTACCATTAAGTCATAATATGACTCATCATGCTGAAGTGCCTGCTAGTTGTACCACAGATGGCACTGCTGAATACTATACATGTTCGTATGAACCTGGTGTTTTATATAAGGATGAAGCCGGAACACAAACATTTGCTGATGCAAGTGAATTAGTGATTGAAAAACTTGGTCACCAATTTAATGAATCTCTTAATTGTGTTGAAGGAGACGCGACTTTAAAAGAAGAATATGGAATGGCTGATGCAACCGTTTTAGATTCGCTTAGTCCTGCAACAACTAGCGACATGGGATTTACAAGTGGCAATTATGTTGATGTGAGCCCTGTTCATACATTCCTAGATTATAATTTCTTGGAAAATGGTGGAGCAGATATCTGGATGAAATATAGATATTCTGTTCATGATGGAACATATGATGAAGCGGCTCTTCAATTATATTTACTCAATAACCATTCTGAAGATGGTTTCAGAATCAGATTAGACAATAGAGCAGAAGATGATGGAATTGCTGTTTTATATGTATTTTCATCAAATCAATACAATAACCCAGGAACTGATAATGATATTCCTAGTGCTCCTTCTGGAAGCGCACAGTTCTTCTTTCCGAGACCATCAGGATTTAAGTCAAATGTAGATATAATAATGCATTTTGGAATTACATTGATTGATCCAGTTAAAAACATCTTTAGTATAATGATCGAGGCAGGTGCAAACGGCACTTTATACCAAGTATCTAGCGGTGCTGAAGCAGGAGAATATAATCCTCGTTCATTCAATATTGAAATGGGTGAATCATTTGCTGGGTGGACAAATAAGAGCATTAGAATGACAGCAAAAAGAAGTAACGACATTAAGCTTTCAGATTATTTGCCAACTCAAGAAAATGTACTTATTTACAAAAATACAGCAGGAGAACTTGTTGGAAAAATAAACAATCCAGGAACCGCTCGAATTCCAAATTTAATCTCTGATAACAAAACATTCCTTGGTTGGTTTGACACAAAAGGAAATAAGGTAAAAGATGGTGATACAATTAATGGCAAAGTTGTTATAACTCCTAGATTTGTTGACAATAAACCAAATATGTTTGTCCCATCTGATACTATTGGAAATAACTACATTGGTGCAAAAGATGGCTGGGTTGATGCGACATCAACTGGTTTCTCAGGAGCAACAAGTGGTAAATTACCTGTGACTGAAATTTCTGATAGTTATGATTTCTATTTCATTTACCACTTCGTTTCTAGATCTGCAAACGATAATTATGCAATCTTTGCTTTGCCGTTTGATTTTACAGATGCTCAAACAAGAATTGAAACAAGAATCGACAATCCGTCAAATAGTAATTTAGTTGGTTATATATCTGGTTCGAATAATAGCTTAGGTAACGCCGGTGCTGCAGGTACCAATTTCTCATCATCCGGTTTTAGAGCGAACGGAAGTGATTTATTAATCCATATGACAGTATCTAATACTTCATTAGAAGGTCTTACATTTGAACTTGAAATAGTTAATCTTGGTAATGGCCAAACTTACCAAACATCTAGAAATGTTACATTCAATAATCCACAATATTATTCTTTGAATAACCCACTCAGAAACATGTTTGATTGTGTTAAAGTTAACTGTGAATATAGAATTACTGACGCATTCTAAACACACACATAAACAAAAAAAGCAGGAAGTTTGTTGTAGCTTCCTGCTTTCGTTTTCTATTTAATTAATCTGAAGCAACGTCCTGAATAATCTTCTTCAGTTTTAAATGTTAGGACTTTATTTGTCTTATTAAATTGATAATTTGTCTTTAATGATTTTGGATACGCAATTTCAACATCGGAAATGCCATATTTTTCCAAATTTACAGTGATTTCTCGAGAATTTCCGGATGTATTCCAAACACAGAGGACCCCTTCTTTATCGTTAATTAGGCCTCCAACGACCTCTTTATCATAAAAGTAAGAAATGCCATTTGGATAGATTGGAACTGCCTCTTTTTTGAAATTGGTGATACTTCTAATAAAAGCGAGTCCTTCTTTTATCAAATCTAATTGCTCATCGTTTAATTTATTAATGAAACTTGCTAGATGAATACGTCCCAAAATGGCGTTTACCATATTTGTAGCAACTATCTCATTTGTAACAGGTTGGTCTTTTAGCTCTATTACGTTAACAGGGTATGACCAAACCGCTGCTTGTTCTGGTAAAACGGCTGTTAATACATTGCTACTTAAGTAAGGATACTTTCTATAATCAGTTTGATCAGAGGTTGATTGAATTGGACATACTTTAAGCATTTCATAGTCCATACGGCAGCCGCCACTTCCACAATTTTCAATTGTGAGATGTGGATACTTATTAGAAAGTTCATTAAGCCATCTTATAAAAGCTCGGTTGTGTTTTAGTAGTCCTTCCCCAAGACTATCGGAGTTATATTCATTTCCAACACCTGTATCAACGTTACAATCGTTCTTTAGATAGCAAAGTTGATATTTATCAATAAGTTTGCAAACTTTATCCATTGCCCACTTATATACTTCAGGGTTAGCAAAATTAAGGATATTTCGATTGTTTCTAATTGCCCTATGTCCGTTAACAATAAAGAACCAGTCGTCTGGTAGTTTGTTAATTAAATTACATTTTAAACCCATGCATTCTATTTCAACCCATAGGCCTGGTTTCATACCTTTTTGGTAAATGTAGTCGCAGACACCTTTTAACCCTAAAGTAGGATAATTTGTAGGATCTTCTTCCCATTCGCCGATTTCATCAGTCCATGGAATTTGTCCAAACCAGCCAGCATCGATGCAGAAAATGTCTGCTCCAACTTTTGAGGCGATGTCTACTAAAGGAATAATATCTTGTTCTTTTTGTCCATCCCATAATGCGTGCATATAATCATTATAGATTATAGGAAGATGCTTTAAATCATCTGATGGCTTAATTAAATAACGACGAAGTTTAGTTATTTCTTGTATAGTTTCTTCAAAATCTTTTCCTAAAGAGACTGAAATTTGGACAGTTTGGAATGTCTCATTTGGTTTTAAAAGTTTTACGAACTGGTTATTACCAAACTCTGGTCCATGCAGAGAAAGATAGTAATGGTTTAAGTGATCACCAAGTTCAATATTCCATGAACCATTATTTTCAATTTGGCCTAATAAAGCGGTGTTACTATTAGTATTTTCAATAACGCACATTGGTAAATGATCTTTTGTTGACCATCCACCCGTATTGGAAATCTTAAAAGATTTCATTGAATTACATTGGTTTCCGTTAAACAAACCCAAATCTAAAAAGGATGTTTTTCTCCATTGAGCCTCACAATGCCAACTATTAGTTGCTTTATGCAAATATAAGCCATCACTTTCGTTTGTTTTGCCGCCATTAAAGCCATATAGATAGAATGATGAAATATATTCAAGATGAAGTGGTGTAGAAGATATATTTTTTAATACGCTGAAAGTCGAGAACCCATTTACGTTATTGTAGAAAACATAATGGATATCGTTTTCCCAAAATTCATCTTTTAAAGTGATAATCAATTCACGTTTGTTCTTACTTATTATTTCTTTATGTGAAACGTATTTTGAATCAATAGAAAAAGGCGACAATAAGTGTTTTGAACAATGGGAGCCATCATGGCTATGTTCACTGGTTTCTATTTGGCATAAAGGAGAAAAAACTCCAGGAAAATCAATATAATTTTGTGTTTTTGAGCCTAAATATGAATAGGAAATATGTTTCTCATCATCGATAAGAAATTCAAGTTTTATATTATTGTGTTCTACTAAAATTTTTGCCATTTTAAAACAATAATTTATTCAAAAAATCGGCTGCTTCACTAGCCCAAATTGCGTTGGTTTCAGCTTCCATATTCTGCTTAGTAAAGTTAGGATAAACAGCACGAGTAAATAATGAACCGCCATGTATGCCTTTCTCAAAGATATGAGCCTGATAAGTTATATTGTGTTTCTTTAATTCATCTATTAGTAAGTAGCTGTTTTGAATTGGAACAGCTTCATCAACTTCAGTTGAAAAAATGTAAGTTGGCGGAAAATCATCAGTCACATTCTTTTCTACTGATAGTTTTTCAATTAACACTGGTTCATCGTTTGTTATGGTACTTCTTGTTCCACTATGAGTATATTGGTCTTGCATAGTTATAACTGGATACCCCAAAACAAGAGCAAACGGTTTTAAGTTTTCTTCGTTTAAATTCAATAGCTTTGCTATTTCTTTATAGATAGTTGCAAAGGATGCAGCTAAATGCCCTCCAGCAGAAAAACCAACTAATGATAAATTTTTATTTAATAAATTAAATTCGTTGTGGTTCTTTTTTAAATAATCTAAAACAAAACCGACTTCTTTATGAGGAACTGGATAAGTTGCATTACATGTATAGCGAAGCACAAAACAATTGAAACCTTCTGCTAGCATTCTTATAGCAATTGGTTCAGCTTCTCTATCTGAACAATAGCTATATCCACCACCAGGGATAATTAATAAACCAGGTCTTAGAAGTGGTTGTTCATTTACGAAATCATTATCATAAGATAATTCGTATCGCTCAATAAAAGCGTTTGAGTCCTTAAACTCATTTGACAAGTCTTTCAAAAATATTTTTTGGTATTTCATAATTCAAATATTATAAATAGATTATTTATCTTTAAATATTAATATTCTTGTTTTGTATTGCTTTGTAGCGGAATCGTAATATCTTTCTCCTAAACAAACTACATCAATAAGTGTTCCGTCTTTATGGACAATTGGGTGTGTGAGATATGCTCGGTTGCTTCGCTCATACATTTTCCTAGCGACGGTGCGATAGTGTGAAACCTCAGCGCTAGGTATTAAGTCAAATTGAGTTAGTTTTCCAACTGTTTCTTCCACAGAATAACCCGTAAATTCCTGGAAATTTTGGCCAACTTCGATGATAAGATAGTTAACATCTAAATAATATTCTGCATAGTCTACAGGTTTAGTTAATCCGATTCCAATTTCAGCTGTAGATCCTTTTCGATAAACTTTGATTTCTTCGTTTGTTGTAGTTCCCTTATTAAATTCAGGATTTTCTTCCAAGACTTTTAAGAAATGTTCGACTAGATTTGGATCAAATTGAGTGCCGGCGTTTTTCTTTAACTCAAGTTTAGCTTCTTCAGCAGTCATTGCTTTTCTATAACTACGATCATTAATCATTGCATCAAAAGCATCTACAATTGAAATGATTCTCGCTAAAATTGGAATTTCTTCACCTTTTAAGCCATTTGGATAACCTTTTCCATCCCATCTTTCATGATGAGAAAGAACGCCGTTAGCGATAGGTTGCAATTCTTCAAGATGAGATATCATTTCGTATCCTTTAGTAGTGTGAGTGCGAATTGCTTCCCACTCATCGTCTGTTAGTTTGCCTGGTTTGTTTAAAATTTCTAATGGAACTGTAATTTTTCCAATGTCATGTAACAAACACAATAGTTCAAGCGCTGCTAACTTTGAAGAGTTCAAGCCAATGCTTTTGCCAAGCGCTTGGCCAAAACTTTGTGTTCTTTTCACATGATGTTCTGTGTCAGAATCAACTAGTTTTAAAGCAGTAATAAAACTATTAAGGAATTGAGAATAATATGAATCATGATTAAGAATTTGTCTTATTTTCAAGTAGCAATATGCATTATTAATTATGTCTACGACAATACGTCCTTTTTTAATTAAATCTTCTGTTAATGAATCAATCCCAAAGTAAACACGTCCAATGCACGAATCTACTATCTGATGCACAGTTGGAATGATGGAGTTCTCATTTTCATTATCTATGATTGCGAAAATTTCTGATTCAGCTCCACGATAGATCAAAGATTCGCTAGGAAGATATTTTCTAATCATCTTAGCAAGATTAGCGATTTGTTTATCTCCCGCAGGACGTCCTTGCTCCCGGTTTATTCTTTGTAAACCTGCTACATCAAAAACAACGACTGTTAATGGGTGCAAAAAAGCTTCAGGATTATTCTTGAATTGTTTTCTTAGTTCAACATCCATTGGAAAACCAGTTAGACTGTCGACCAAAATTTCTGTAGAAGTATTACCCATCGAAAATATAATAACATTTTTATATATAAAAGTGCTTGTCTTTTTGCTTTTGTGTGTCAATTTTCTTGCAAAGTGAAAAGTAGTTTCGATTCATTACTCACAAATGCAAATTTTTTGTTAAAATAAATAAATACCATATTTTATATGAACGATAAAGAAGACACTAATATGAATAAAGAAATTAACGTTGATGTCTTACACGAAGAGCTTTTTAAGAGTAAACCTCTTTTAGCGTTCGATGAAAAAGCAGATTATCAAGCTTGGAAGAAACAAATTAAAGAAAAATATATTGAGTTTTTAGGTTTAGACACAATCGCTTTGAATGCTTGCGAAATTAAAGTTGATTTAGAAGAAACATTCGAAACAGACGAATACATTAGATACAGATATACTTTTGAAAGCGAAAAGAACTCAATAGTTCCTTGCTACTTATTAATTCCAAAACAAGGAAAAGAAAAATATCCTGTATGCGTTTGTTTACAAGGCCATTCAACAGGTTTTCATATCTCAATCGGAGAAAAAATTTACGACGAAGATGAAGAACTTTTAAAGAGAAACGCTTTTGCTCTTTATGCAATTCAAAACGGCTTTGCAGCCCTTTGCATTGAGCAAAGAGGAATGGGTGAAAGAACAACTCCTCGAAAAGATCGTACTTGGGCAACGACGTGTGGTTGTTACCATACTGCTATGACTGCTTTGTTATTAGGAAGAACTTTAATAGGCGAAAGAGTTTGGGATGTTTCAAAAGGAATAGATAGTCTTAAATTCTTTGAAAAGTATTTAGATTTAAACGACATTACTTTATTGGGAACTTCTGGTGGCGGAACTGCTACATATTATGCTGCTTGTTTTGATGAAAGAATTAAGACTGCTGTACCTTGCTGTGCGGTTTGCACATATAAAGATAGTATTGCAGAATTTTCACACTGTTCATGTAACTATATTCCTAATATTGCTAGATATATGGATATGGGAGAGCTCGCGTGCTTAATTGCTCCAAGAAAACTATTGATTTGCTATGCTGAAAACGATGCCATTTTCTTGCCTAAAGGAACTAAGGAAGTATATTCAGTCATTGAGAAGATATATAAAAAAGAAGGCGTTCCTGGCAACGCAAAATTAGTAGTTTATCCACACGCGCCTCATGCATTTGAACCGAACATTACTTTTACTGAATTGAACAAAATTCGTAAACAACTTTGATATTATCAACTAAAATGAAAAAAGTATTTGAATCTCATTGTCATTACCATTTGTTTGACTCAACCGTGAAAATGGATGAGTCTCTTTTAAAAAAAGAATTTCCAATAACTGGAACGAAGAAAGTTTGTTTTTTAAGTATTCCTCAACAATTTAGTTATGATGGGAAAAAGAAATTTGATCCAATTCATAATCTTAGAGGAATGTATTTGAAAAAAGCATTTGCCCCAAATGCATATTCATTAGCTGGTTTAGTGCTTCCAGAAACTCAATTGAGTCAGGAAGAAATAACTGAAGATTATTTAAATCAGGTTAAGAAGTATTATGAAATGGGTTTTGATGGTATGAAAATGCTCGAAGGATATCCTACATTCATTAAATATGCCGGCATAAGTTTAGATTCTTCAATTTACGATAAATTTTATAAGTTTTGCGAAACAAATAATTTCCCAATCATCATGCACATAGCCAATCCTGATGAAAATTGGGATATAAAAACTGCTAGTAAAGAAGCAATTGCACAGGGAAGAGTTTATGATAATACTTTTCCGACAAAAGAAGAAATAACCAATCAAATGTTTAATGTGTTAAAGAAATTTCCAAATTTAACACTTACTTTAGCGCATATGGGTTTTTTCTCTAATCATTATTCTGATGCTATAAAGTTTATGAGTTACCCAAATACTCGTTTAGATGTAACTCCTGGTGGTGAACAATTAATTAATATGTCTCGACACTGGGATTTGTGGTCTAATTTTTTTGAAACCTACCAAGATAGAATTCTTTATGGTTCTGATTATTATCCATTTGAAGAAGGAAACTATTGGTTAGTTGCAGTTAATAGAAGGCCATCTTTTTTAAGAGAGTTTTTTGAAACAGATAGTGAGCATTTATATCTTAATGAAACGTTTAAAGGAGTTAAGATAAAAAAGTCTATTTTGCATAAAATTTATTGGAAAAACCCGCTAAATTTGTATAAAAAGCCACGCAAAATCAACAATAATCTTGTCTTAAAAGAAATAGAAAAGATTAAAGATAATATTGAAGAAAAATATTTAGTTGATATTAACGAAATTTTAAAATTATTTAACTAAACAATTGGTTCAAATAAACCAGTAGAAGAATTAAATCTTACGCTTAAATCTTTGTGGAGAATATATTTTCTCACATCATTAACTCCGCCCTCGTGATAGCCGTTATCTGCATAGACGGACCCTTTCTTAATACAAAAGATATCACCATCTGAAAGCGTTAGTTTAGTTGTATCAAAGGCAATTCTAATCAATTCAGCACTTACCCAGAATACTTGTGTTTTGACTTCTTCGTTATGATTATCATTAACGCAATCATTTACGTATGTTTTAATTACAACATCGTTCCTTGTTAGAGTGTATGTAAAATTAGAGCCTTTTCCACGCGTATAATAAGGTTGAACTCCGTCAGCTGCTTGTCCTCCTAAAAAGTCTGTAAAGTCAGCTTGATATTCAATTTCAATATTGTTGCCTGATTTGCGAGAAATTGGAGTTGGATCTTTCAAAAATGATGGATAGAATCCTGAGCCATCGTATGTGAAGAAGGCATCTTTAGATAAAACAAAATGATTTGTTCCGTCAGATAATATAGTGCCTTTTGGTATATATACTATATCGTTATTATTAACTGCAGCACTTAAGTCAATCTTTATTGTCGAATAATCTTCATCATCTGCCCCTTTTGTGTATGTGAAGGAGACATTTTCGATTGGATTACTACCTTTATAAAGTTTAATATTAGTGCTTTCACCATTAATGTTTTCTAGTTTAAGACCAACCTTAATAGTAAATGTAGTTGCATTACCGTAAGATTTCATTCCAACAAATTTAAAGTCAACGCCACTCTTTGGAAGAACTTCTTCTTTTTCATATCCACAAACTGTGCAAGTATGGTGGCCATGACCATTTTCAGAAATTGTTGCAGGTTGGTCCACAATTAATTCATTAAATTGATGCACTTCCTTGTGGACTGTGACTCCACAATCTGGGTCTGTACAAATCTTTTCGTGGTAGTGTTCTGGATCTAAAGAAGATACTGCCCACGAGCTGGCTTCGTGATGGGTTGTATTGTCTTGGCCATTTTTAATCATGTTTTTAACAACATTAATTTGGCCGGTTGTAACGCCAATACTTTTTAAGAAATTTGTAGCACCAACTGTATAGTTTCCGTTGGCAGAATAATCGTTATTTAATCTATTAGCATAATCTTGTATCACATTAGCTTTTCTAATTCCATTAATGTTCCCAAAACTAGAGAAAACATAGTCTCTACACATATCATCAAGTGAGATGCCTGCAAGACAATTATTAAGGAATGAAATAAATCCAGTTCTGTCTGTACCGATAGCACAGTGATATAAAACAGGATAATTACTGACGTCAGATAAGACTTCAAAAGTCTTTTTTACTCCTTGTTTATCAACTTCGTTATTAAAATAACCTTCCCCTTCCATTCCACAGTTGTAATAATTAAGTCCTTCAACAGCTGTGTGTAATTCATGCAGTCCGCTATATGTTGGATCGCGTAAGTCAATCTCGGTTTTAATTCCTAATTGCTTAATATCATTGCAACCTTGTTCTGTAACATTAGTGACATAATCGTCGTGCAATTTTGCAGTTCTATAGATAAGATTTTGAACAGTTTTTTGATTTGATCCAACAATTTTCCATCCGCCTTGATCACGGCAGTTTGTGACACCGTCAATATCAATATTTCTTGGAGCCTGATCATTTGTTGAAAAACTTTTTACAGGAGTCGTAAAAGAAGCATTATCAGTAAAGGCAGTAATGGTGTAGAAATATCTAGTGCCAATATTTAAATTCTTAAGAACGAATTGTTTGTTAGAATTGTTTCTATATTCAATGCTCGAAGACATATCCATATTTTTGGAAAGCTTAAGTAAATAATAATTTACATCGGCTTCGTTGTATCGATCATCGTATGAACCATTTATTACAACATGCTGAGGTTTTGACATTTCATGTTTGCCATCAATACTGCCAGAAACATCTAAAGATGTACCATGCAAATATTCATTTTGTTCAAGAGTGTGAATGTCATAAAGCATTTCGTTAGCGAAAAATCCATCGTCATAAGTTCCTCCGGAGTTTTTCCCGTCTTCGTAACCTTCATTATATCCTTCATTTGTGCCATCAGTTTTTCCTGCGGTATAGCCGTCTGTATATCCTTCCGTTTTTCCGGCTTCAAAACCTTCTGTGTATCTATCGTTAACAGTTGTTGTAGCCTTTTTGTTGCATCCGGATAAACAAAAACAAGAAATAATTGAAAGAATTAAGGAATATGATTTTTTATTCATGGTTATAACCTCACTTTGTAAATTATATCAAACCTATTACCCAATAAATTGATAAATATTGCCTTAAAAATGCAATTTTTTCCTTTTGTATATAATTAATTAAATTAAATAAAAGGAATATGATAATATATTTTACTTGTATAAAAGTGATTGATTATGTCAAAGATTGTAACGTTTGGTGAATTGATGCTTAGACTTTCCGTTGAAAAAGCATGTAAAATCGCGAGAAAAATGGCGTTATAAATGTAGATTATGAAATTAAAAACAACGTTATTCAATACTGTGTTAAAGGCAGTAAAAATATCGAATTTGAATTTGATTTTAATAATGTCATTTTAGAGAAAAAGGAGTTGGGAGAGAAAGATTTTGTCTTCCTTCTAAAGTATTAATATGAAAAGGATAAACGTCACAAAATATGGTGTTATTCCAAACACTAATAAGTTACTTACCAATCAAATACAAAATCTCATCAATAATCATGCTGATGATGAAGTAGAGATATATTTTCCTAAAGGTAAATATATTCTTTCCACATTATTTCTAAAAAGTAATATCTCTATTAATATTGCAAAAGGCGCTTTTGTCTATGGATCAGATAATTTTGATAACTTTGCTTCTTTAGAAGAAGTAAAACATCCTATGTACCAAGACATTTCTCACAGCTACTTTAATTGCTCTCTTTTTGTTGCAAAAAATTGCAAAAATATAACCTTTAAAGGCAAGGGCACAATTGATATGCAAAGCGTCTGGGATGAAAAGAATAAAAACAACAACGTTCATCGTGGCGCAAAAGTTATTACTTTAGTGGAATGCAACGACGTCTTAATTGAAAACCTAACTATCAAACACGCAACAGATTTAGCAGTTTATTTTGTGTCAAGCAAAAATGTTGTTGTGAGAAACTTAAATCTAAATGTTTTTATTGATGGTATTTCTCCTGACAATTCTAAAAATGTGTTGATCGAGAATTGTAAGGTTATTTCTGGAGATGATGCGATTGTTTTTAAATCTTCATATAACCTCAATAAGTTAGACGAATGTCGAAATATTACTGTTAGAAATTGCAATCTTATCTCTCGTTGCAATGCAATTAAATTTGGAACTGAAAGTAATGGAGGTTTTAAAGATATCTTTATTAAAGATATAAACATTAAAAATACAAGAATGGTTGGTATAGCGATCGAATCAGTTGATGGTGCAATCATTAACAATATCCAAATTAATAATATCTTTATGCAAAACGTAAATGCTCCGTTCTTTATTCATTTAGGAAAAAGAATGAGAGGTCCTGAAAACTTATCAATTGGTAGCATATCAAATATTAAAATAAGCAATGTTAAAGCAGTTGGCCCATACGTCGCATTTAAAACAATTCCGTGGAATTATCTTTCTTATGTTAATAAGCAGGACAAGCAATACCATTGGAATTTCTGGAGTGTTGAAAAAGTTGAGCCAACAAAAGAGTTAATAAATCAACCTTGGCAGTTTACTTCGAACATTTGTGGTCTTCCTTCAAATTATTTAAAGAACATCAGTCTTAAAAACATTTTTATCGAACTTGCCGGCGGAGTTAAAAAAGGACAATATGAAGAAGTTGTTAAGGATAATTTTGACGGATATCCAGAAGTTTTTGTTTATGGATGGACGCTTCCATCAAGCGGATTGTTTTTTAGACACATCCGGAATTTGAAACTTCAGAATATTAATTTTTCCGTAAAAAGAAAAGATGAGAGAGAACTCATCATTTTCGACGATATAATCTAAAAAATCCCTAAAAATACATCCTTTTTGAGGAAATATTTCTCCAGTTAGATGGTGATAAACCACAATATTTTTTGAATACTTTCGAGAAGTACTGAACGGAATCAAAATTAAGCAAATCGCTTGTTTCCTCGATTGAATGTTCACCATTAAGAAGTAATTTTTTGGCTTCTTCAATTTTTAAAGAATAGAAATAATTAATAATTGTTATGCCTGTGACTCTTTTAAAATGACGGCATAAATAACTTTTTGAATATGAAACATTCTTGCTTATTTTTTCTAAAGAAAACTTTTCATATTTAGCCTTATTTAATTCTTGAATAACCATGTTTACAAATGTGTCATTATAAGTATGATTCTCGAGCGGTTCATTTTCTTTTGGATTTAGCAAACTAATGAAAAAGAGTTCAAAAATGTTTTTAATAATTTGAGATATTCCAAAAGAATTACTGTTTACGATAATCTTACGTTCAGAAAAATATTGATCAATATTGCAATCTACATTTTTGATGTAAATTTCGAACACTTGTTTTAATTGATCAACTTCAGTTTTAGATAAGTCTAACACCCTATCAAATAATTGATTCATTGATGGTGATGATGTTCTAAAAGAAAGAATATAAGCCGTTGATTTATCTGTGACACATCTATCTTTGTGTGATGCAAAAGGCTTATGTATAAAAGCTTGTCCCTTACTTAATTGATAAGTTTTATCATCTTCAAAGACTTCTTCTATTCCGTCATCTACGTATATAAGTTCTAACTGAGGGTGTGTTTCAAAATCAGTAAAATAGCTATTATCAAAATGGAAAATATAAATCGATGATATTGACTCAATATCAATCACTTTATCTAATTTGTATTCTCTTGTGATTAATCTTTGATTCATTCCAAATAATTATAAATCATTAAAGAGAAATAAATATCAATATTTTGTTTATTTTAGAAATTATTGTCCAAGTATGAACTGTAAAATTGATGTACAATACTTATTGTATTTAATTTTATAAAAGTAGAGGCGTCGCTTATGGGTAATATGGTTTTAAAAAACATTAACAAGATTTATCCAAATGGTGTTCAAGCTGTTTTTGATTTTAATCTTGAAATTAAGGATAAGGAATTTGTTGTTTTTGTTGGTCCTTCTGGATGTGGTAAGTCCACAACATTAAGAATGATCGCTGGTCTAGAGACAATTACTTCGGGTGAATTCTTTATTGATGGGGAATTAATGAATCAGGTTGAACCAGTAAACAGAAATGTCGCAATGGTTTTCCAAAACTATGCCCTTTATCCTCACATGACTGTTTATAACAATATGAAATTTGCTTTGAAATTAAGAAAAGTCCCAAAGCCAATTTATACCAACCAAGATGAAATTGTCTCAATAATTGAAGACGATAAAGAAATTAGAAAACAAATTAAAGCTATTGAAACAAAATTTAAGAAAAATCAAAATGATGATTCATTATTAGAATCTAGAAATGAGCTTTACAAGAAACTTTATGCTAATGAAGAAAAGAAAAGATCAATATTAGTTCAACAAGTTGGCATAGATGAATATACAATTAATGAGTTAAAAACAACTATAAAGAAAAGAGAAAAAGTTGTCGCGAGCAACCAACATATTATCGATAAATATGGCAGCAATTATCCTGAAGAATGCCACAGTCTAATTGAAGAAAATAATAATAGTCTTAAACAAATTGAAGACTTTAAAAAACGAATTGAATTTTTAGAAAAGAACGAAGTTCCTCTTTGCAAAGTTAGACATCTAACTAAAGAAGAGATGGATCTAGAAATTAATAAAGTTGCCGATTCTATCGATTTAACAAGATACTTATTTAGAAAACCCGCAGCCCTTTCTGGTGGTCAAAGACAAAGAGTCGCCTTGGGAAGAGCAATTGTTAGAAGACCAAAGGTCTTCCTTATGGATGAGCCACTCTCTAACTTAGATGCAAAACTTAGAGTACAAACAAGAAGTGAAATTATTAAGATTCATAAACAAGTTGGCGCTACAACCGTTTACGTTACACATGACCAAACTGAAGCCATGACAATGGCAGATAGAATTGTTGTTATGAAAGATGGTTATATTCAACAAATTGGTGCACCTAAAGAATTATTCTCGGATCCAGCCAATAAGTTTGTTGCTTCATTTATTGGATCGCCTGCAATGAACTTCATTTCCGGAACTTATTCAAAAGGAGTTTTCACGGCGATTAAGTCTAATGATGAAAACAATCCTCTTGGTATTGAAAGCTTCACATATAAAGTTTCAAAAGAATTAAATAAAGCCTTACAAGATTACGAAGGGAAGAATGTAATTCTTGGTTTCAGACCCGAAGATATTTACGTCGATGGTGATGTTAATAATCATAACCCAAGCAATTCGTTTGAAGTTAAATGCGATTATGTTGAATTATTAGGATATGATTTAGTTCTTTATTTCTACATATTAGGTCACAAAATAGTCGCAAAAGTTGGTGAAAAAGAAAACATTCAAACTAATGACAAAGCAAAATTGTGTTTAGATAACGACAAAGTATATTTCTTTGATGCCGATACAGAAAAAAGAATTAAATAGGAAATGACCACCCACGAATTTATTCTAAAAAACTGGATTACGTCTGTTAGAGACCCTAACTTTAATAACAAAAAATATTTACCGAATAAATATATGACTCCATCAGCTGACGGGGTATTTCAAAATTTCTATTATTGGGATACCTATTTTATTAATGTTGGTTTATTAGCAGATGGCGATATTGAGATGGCTAGAAACAATCTTAACATTATGGATTATTTTGTTCGTGAACAAGGGTTTATTCCGAATGCCGATCATCTTTTATATGGTTCTCAACCTCCTTTATTTACTAGAGGAATTTTTGATTTATATTCCAAAACAAAAGATATCAACGACATTAAAAAATATATTGAAAGTGCAATTAAAGAGTTGCAATTTTGGTACAAAAAAAGAGAGTCAGAAATTCCTGGATTATCTCAATATAAGTGTGGTTTTCCTGAAGATTTTTGCATCAATAACTGGAAATATTTTTGTGACCGAGTAGGCGGATATAATGAAGTTGAACTATCTATGCCGAAGGTAGAAATGACACAAAATACATATGCGATTGCCGAATCTGGCTGGGATATGAATAGTAGATTTCTTTCAAAAGGAAATCGCTTCAATATTTTAAAGTTTGTTGGTGTTGATCTTAATAGTATTCTTTACGATGCCGAAACAAAAATTAGTATAATGCTAGAAATCATTGGTGATAAAAATCGATCCAATATTTTCAAAACGAAAGCAAAACAAAGACAAAAATTAATTGATAAATATATGTTAAATAAAGATAATGTTTATTTTGATTATAATTTTGTTGACAAAGAACATAGTTCTTTATTATCTGCTGCCAGTTTATATCCTTATGCTTTAGGAGTAAGTAAGAATAAAGAAGGATGTTTATGTGTTTTTAATAGATTAAAAGAAAAACACGGGATTTCTTCCTCAGTAAAAAAAGAAGGAGCGTGTTTTCAATGGGATTATCCGAATATGTGGGCTCCTATTGTCTACTTTGCATTTAATGCACTTATTAACACAGGTTCCTTTGAAAAAGCTAAATGGTTAAGAAAAGAATATATGCATACAGTTGATAAGGTCTACAAGGAAACTGGCAGACTTTGGGAAAAATATAATCCAATTACAGCGAAAACTTCTTATAACAAAGAATACAATACTCCGACAATGTTAGGTTGGACTGCTGGTATTTATGAATATTTTTATATAATGGGAGAATAATATGTATAACTTAGAACAATCAATTCAATTAGCTAAGGAATTTCTTGGTAAAGAATATTTTTCGAATCTTAATCTCAGTTTTAAACATGTTGACGAAAAAGAAATCCTTAATATTAAAAAAACTCAAAACGATATTGTGATTGAATATGGAGAAGTTGCTTCATTATTCTTCTCGCTTAGTCTTATTAAACAAAACTTCAAAAAAGAGAATTATGAGATTAATCTTAAGCGCCATTTTTCCACAAATGGATTGATGCATGATTGTTCTAGAAACGGACCGCTTAATATTGAGCAAGCCAAGCAAATGATTATGGTTTTAGCGTTGTTTGGATTAAATCGTTTTATGCTTTATACCGAAGATGTCTATGAAATAGAGGGCGAACCCTTCTTTGGTTATTTAAGAGGACGTTACACTAAAGAAGAACTTAAAGATTTAAATGACTATGCTTTAAGTTTTGGTGTTGAATTAGTGCCTTGTATCCAAACATTATCTCACCTATATCATGCTTTAAAATGGGGCATTTATGATCCTGTTAGAGATACGTGGAATACTTTATTAGCGAACGAACCTAAAACCTATGAGCTGATTGACAAGATGCTTTCTACATGTGAGGAAGTATTTACTTCTAAAAATATTCATATCGGAATGGATGAAGCATTTGATATATGTTCTGGACCATTTATTTGGAAAAACAAAGTTATTGATAAAAAAGAAGCATTCTTATCGCACCTTAATAAAGTAGTTGAGCTTTGTCAGAAGCATCATTTTAAACCTATGATGTGGTGTGATATGTTTTTCAAATTAGAATGCCGTAAATCTGAAGAATATTTGAACTGGTATGCCTTTAAAGGCAAACTTTCCGAAGAAACAAAACAAATGATTCCTGACGTAGGCCTTGTTTATTGGGATTATTACCATAACGAAAGTGAAATATATAACAACTTATTTGATGCATGTCTTGACACTAAAAAAGAAGTTTTGTTTGCAGATGGCTCTCTAACTTGGAGCGGCTTTGCCCCAAACATTGTTCAGTCAATGGAAAATAGCACTTGTGGTTTAAAATCTGCTATTAAGAAACACGTTAAGAATGTCTTTATTACTTCCTGGGGAGACAACGGAAATGAATGCAGCGCTGTTGCATGTTACCCAACAATGGCTCTCCATTCATTATATGAATTCTATGGAAGCGCAAATGAAGCTAAACTTTCCAGATTATTAAAAACAGTTACTGGTGATTCTTTAAAACTTTGGGCGTTACTTCAAGAACCTAACCACCTAAGAAAAGAACAAATTGCTTTTGAAAATTTAAGCAGAGTTCTCTTCTACCAAGACGTTTTATTAGGGGTTGCTGAAAGAAAAGTTAAACTAGAATACTCGGATCGATTTGCCGAAATCACTAGGCAATTAAAAGCAGCTTCTCATAAATCAGAAAAATTTGGATATGTCTATAAATCTCTTCAATTATTGAGTGATTTCTTAATCAATAAATCGACTCTCGGCTTAAGGCTTAGAAATGCATATAAAGAGAAAAATATTAAGGAATTACATGGTTTTTTAAGTGAAATCAAGTTATGTCAGAAAAAACTTTCAAAATTTTTAGAGGCATATCGAGAGCAATGGGATAAAGAAAATAAACCGTTTGGTTTTGATATTTTAGATGGTCGAATTGGCTTTTTGAACAATAGGCTAAATACAGCATACATTCGTTTGAAAGATTATCTCGACGGAAAGATTAAAAGCATTCCTGAACTAGAACAAAAGATCCTTAAATGGAATGATTCGACAGAAGATGACCCTACTTATATTGGCAACTGGACAGAACTTGCGTCGGTTAATGGATATTAATATCAATATTTTCTAATTTTTATAAAATATTTATTTAGGTAAGGAGACAATTTGAAAGATACTCAATCACAATATAACATATTGTAAAGCGTCATCCTTTGAGTAATAGAAAGATTATGAATAAGATATCAAATTATTTCTACGAAAGAGAATTCAGGGCTTTTTCAAAAAGACGCACCGCTAGAAATAGATCAACAAAAGGTGTTCTTAATCATAAAAAGACCGTATTTTTCATAGTCTCTTTGCTTTTTATTCCTATTCTTAACTGGCTTATTTTCTGGCTCTTTGTTAACATCCAATCAATTATTTTAGCGTTCCAAAGTCCATTAGATGGGCATTTCACTTTTGATAATTTCAAATTGTTTTGGAATAACTTAACAACTCCTTATAACAACGTTTTAGGTCTTGCCTTAAGAAATACAGCCATTTACTTTGCTGCATCTGTCTTTATTATATTGCCATTATCTTTAGTGATTGCTTATTTTCTATATAAGAAAATATTTGCTTACAAATTCTTTAGAATTGTTTTCTTCCTACCTGCAATTATTTCAAGTGTTGCCTTAGTAACAGCATACTCAACACTTATTGCTCCAAATGGACCGATTATGCGATTTTTGCAGAGTATCGGAATTCATACCAATCCTAGTGGCTTACTAGGTAATAAAGAAACAGCGACATGGACAATTTTGTTCTATACAATTATGACCAGTTTCACCACAAACGTCTTATTGTTCTCTGGAGCAATGAGTCGTGTTCCGACCGAGGTCTTGGAAAGCGCCAAACTAGAAGGTTGCTCTCCATTTAGAGAACTTATTGAAATTATTTTCCCTCTTATTTGGCCTACATTCTCCACTCAATTAGTATTTACAATGACGGGATTGTTTACTGCAAGTGGTCCAATTCTTTTATTTGATCCGCTCAATAAACAAGGAACAATTACACTTTCATATTGGATCTTTAGAGAAGCGTACGGATCCGGTTTAGGCGGTGGAGGTGTTTCAAGTTACAACATTGTTTCATGTACCGGTTTATGTTTTACATTGATTGGATTTCCAATCATTATGTTAGTTCGTAAGTTAACAGATAAGGTTGATGCAGTAGAGTATTAATTATGAGAGCTGAAAGATTACCGCGTGCATTTCTAACTAGAAATAGACTCGTCAAAAAAACAATTGGCGAGAGAATTGTTTCTAGTATAGCTTTTGTGTTATTTGCATTATATGCATTTGCATTACTCTATTTAGTTTTCTATTTGTTATTTAACTCCTTATTCTTAACTGGCTATTGGTATGGCGAGAAGGTTGATAATCCAGGGGCAGATATACAATATACATTTACCTTTGCTAACTATATTGAAGCCTTAAAGGTTTCTATTTCTGATACTCAAGGTTTTAACATTTTCCTTCCTGAAATGTTTTTCAATTCATTTTGGTATTGCTTTATTGGTGTTTTTAGTGGAGTTTTAATGTCCACATTCACCGGTTATGTTATTGCCAAATATGAATTTAGAGGAAGAAACCTGATTTATGCTATTGCTATTTTCTGTATGACCATTCCTATTATTGGTACAACTAGCTCAATGCTTAAATTAGTTAATTCAGATTATTTCCCAATCTACAATACACCGATGTTTGTTTTACTTACATCATTAGGTGGTTTTGGTTTTAACTTTATGGTTATGCATGCATTCTTTAAGAATGTAAGCTGGAACTATGTTGAAGCCGTTTTAATTGATGGTGGCGGCCATTATACTGCTTTCTTTAGAGTAGTTTTGCCACAAGCACATTCATCGATAGTTACATTAATTATTTTGTCATTTATTGGGTCTTGGAATAACTATTCCACTCCAATGATGTATTTGCCAGATTATCCAACTGTGGCATCTGGTATTTATCAAATTACTGCTTCGAATAAAAGAAGTGCGAATATGCCAAAACTCTTTGCGGGTTTAGTTTTATCTTTTATTCCAGTATTAGTTTTGTTTGCAATTTTCTCCGATAGAATTATGAAAAACTTCTCTATCGGTGGTTTAAAAGGATAAATTTTTGGAGGTTTCTTATGAGAAAAAGTTTCACAAAAGTATTATTTGGAGTAACCGTATTAGCAACTGCTAGTAGTTTGTTAATGGGTTGTAAGAAAAAGAAAGATAATCCTGATAACCTTGATATTTATATCACCAACGCTGGATATAGATATGAATGGGTCAGCGCGATTAAAGATTTGTTCTTAGAACAAGATTGGGTAAAAGAAAAATATCCAAAATTAAATGTCACAATTTATCAAAACGATGACCAAAACTACACCGAAACAATTATGGATGCTGGTAAATCAAGTAATAGATTTGACCTTATGTTTGGTATGAACCTTGCCAAATTTAATGGCAGCGAAGATGTTGTTGATTTAACTGATGAAGTTTATAACAAAGAGATTCCAGGAACCAACGTCTTATTTAAGGATGCTATTTTCCAATCTTATTTGAAATCTTATGAGTATTATCCAAAAGGAAACCACTCAGGAAATCCAAAGTTCTATTTTGCTCCATGGGCCGGTGGTATGGATGGTATTATTTATAATGATTTCTTTTTTAAAGAAAATTCGTATAAAGTTCCAAATACAACAGATGAACTAGTAAGTATTTGTAATGATTATCACAGCAAAGGAAAGTATTGTTTTATCCAAGGAAACGATGAGAACTACTTCAATGGTCTTTTCGATATATTCTGGGGTCAATATCAAGGAATCGAAGGCTATCTTAATTTCTGGAATGGTATTGATGATGGCGCTTTATCAAAAGGCATCTTCGAACAAAAAGGAAGACTCGAAGCCCTAAAAGTTTTTGATCAGTTAGTTCACAACAATTTTGTTTGCGAAGATAGCGACTTTCAAAACTTCATGTCAAATCAACGTCAATTCTTAAAAGGAAAAGCTTTAATGAATGTTAATGGCGACTGGTTTGTCAGCGAAATGAAAGAAATAAAAGAAGATATTAAGAAAAACGATCCTGTATCCGCACAATATTCGTTTAAGATGATGAGAACTCCTATTGTCTCTTCAATCATTACTTTATGTGACTCAATTGAAAACGATGCTGAATTATCAGCATTGATCACCGCTATTGATAACGAGAATTCAAGTTTAACAGGTGAAGGTTATGCTGTAAGTCAGGATGATTTTAATATAATTAAAGAAGCAAGAAGTGTTGTTGCTTCACACGGTTCTACTCACCAAGCAATTATTCCGGTTTACGCTTTAAGAAAAGATGCCGCAATTGACTTTATTAGATTTATGGCAACAAGCCAAGCTCAAGATGCTTATATTAAGGCAACTGATGGCGCCTCTCTTCCGTTCTCCTATGATTTAAAGACAAAGAATCCAACTTTATATAATGAAATTGATCCATTACATCAAGAACGTATTTCTTACTTAAATTCAAGTTTCATTAGCCCTTACTCATTACCATCAAAATACAATTTCCCATTAAATAAATATGGTGGAGTTGATGCTTTCTATCTCTCTGGTGGTTATGACTTCTTCACAAAGATGCGTAAAGAGAACAAACAACCTAATACATATTATGATGAAACAATCGCTTACTATACAGACGAAAAATGGGACGATGTTCTTAGAAGAGCTGGATTAAAATAGATGAAAACTCACGTAAAATCCATATTATTTTTGGCAATTATTCCTCTTTTGATAACCTCATGCAACAAGAAAAACAATGATGAATTATCAGATGATGTTTTCTGGTCTATTTCCAATGCTGAAAAAGTAGTTAGAGATAGAGATAGAAGTTACTATTCTGCCTTATCTAGAAAAGCTGAAGTGGTTATCAAAATGTGCCAAGGCGAATATGAGTCTGGCCAAATTGTGGTAACTCCAACTGAGGATGTTAGTTTTTATAATCTCAAAATTTCAGAATTGAAAAGCGAAGATGGTTTTACCATTCCTTCAAATAACGTTAATCTCTATGCTGCAAGTTATTGCCGAGTTAAAAATGTTTATGACACTGCTACCGGTGAAGAACCTGGTTGGTTCCCTGATGCCCTTCTTCCAATTTCTGCGTTAATTAATTACAAAGAAAACACGATTAAAAAAGGCGAGAATCAGAGTTTTTATGTTTCTATAGAAACACCTTTAATGCAAAAACCTGGTATTTATACTGGTTCTCTTACAATTATCCTGGATAACAAAACTAAACAAATACCTATTTCAGTTACTGTTTATGATTTGCAAATCAGTGAGACAAGCCATCAAAAATCGTCTTTTGAAACTGGTTGGCAATTTGAGTGTGGCGAACTAGAAGCATCAGAAACTATGTTTATGAAATATAACGAGGCTTTACTTAAGTATCGTTTATCCCCTGAACACGTTATGCTTTATAACTCTTTTACAGATAGAGATATTAATGAATACACTGAAAAGTCATATCAAATGATGCAGAATCCAAAGTTTACAAATGTAATGATTCCGACACAGCGTATTTCACATCCTGATCCAAAAATCGAATTCACATTTGATGAAGAAATCTTCAAGAAATTTATCAATTCTTTCTTCATGAAATCTATTCTCGAAAACTACAATATGTTTAAAAAAGCCGGGTTTTTCATGGGAAATATTATTGATGAACCTGATGATTTAGGTATTTATGACCGTGCCATTTATGTTTGTGATCGCTTTAATACACTCAAAAACGAAATTGCAAATGAATTAAGTACAGAATACACATCTAACCCTCTTCAAAAAGAGATTATTCAATCTATAAGAGACATTCCAAATGTTGTTACTGCTTCCTACGATTCTAGACTTGATGGTTATATTGAAGCGTATTGTCCGAAAGCAAATTTCTATGATACTCCAGAACAAAGAGCTCACTATGATTTCCAAAAAGAAAAGTGGTGGTACACTTGCGTATTCCCGAAAGCTCCTTACCCAACATACCACACAGAAGATAGTTTATCTTCAGCAAGACTTCTTTCGTGGATGCAATCTAATTATGATGTAGTTGGAAATTTATATTGGTCCACAAACGTCTTTGCTCGTATAGGCGCAAATGGTGAATATCAAGGAATTGATGATTACTATAATGGTGACGCAATCCGTTATAGCGGTTGCAATGGCGATGGATATTTATTCTATCCAGGCAAGCAATATGGAATTGATGGTCCAGTAGGCACAATCAGAATTGAAGCCATTCGCGATGGTCTCGAAGAATTTGAAATCCTTTATGAATTAAAAGAAGGATTAAAGGCGTTAGACATTGATAAAGATGCTATGTTTTCGTTCTTAATTAATTTCCTTTATGATGGAACGAAAGTTAATGCCTCTTCCGTCGAAATGGAAAATGCTAGAGATGACTTAATTAAATTAGCTATGGCATTCAAGAACGGATCGCAATTCTCTATTGTTAAAAATGATATTGATCGTAGCAACAATAAAGCTAATTTCACATTCTTTGCTAACGAAGGGACTACAATCAAAGTTAATAATGAGAATGTGGCAGCAACTAGCGCATATAAAAATGGCCATTTATTTGATGTAACTGTTCCATTAGTTGGCGATTCAAATATGGTTAATATTGATGTTACTTATAATGGAAAAACAACAACTATTAATCATGCTTTAGGCGGAAAGAATAATAACTACTTACCTGAAGAAATTAAAAATAACTTTTCAAAATATAACGCAACCATTAGCACAGAAGTCGCTACTTATGGCGACTATGAAAATGCTTTAAAAATGGATGTAGGCAAAACAGTTGATAAAAAACAATCAATTAAATTCACCCCTTCATTTATTAAATCGATTAACAACTCAACTTACTCATTAACATTTAATTTAGTCAATCCGACAGAAGATGTAATTCAATTTTCTGTTGGCTATCGTTCTACTAACCAAACTTACGATTCATACTTTTTAGAGAACAAAGAATTAAAACCTGGGCTTAATCAAATTGACTGCAATTTAGCAATAACAAAATGGCAAAATATTGGGGAATTACAGTATTTAATGCTCGTTTTTGGTGAAAATACATCAAAGAATGAAGCTGCTAAAACTTTGTATCTAACAAATGTAATTGTAAGTCCAAAACAGGGGGTGAAAGCATAATGAAAAAGTTTTTACCTTTCTTAATTTCATTGCTATCTATTTCAACACTAATTGGTTGCAGCAAGAAAAAGGAAGAAGTTGCACCAAAGATTGAAGTTGTTGCTGACTTTGAAAATTGGGCTCCTGATTTCCAAACCATGAAAATTTCATACGGATTTGGAAAAGTCACCCGTAATGAAGAGCAGAAATTTGTTCATGGTGGAAAGTATAGTGCGTTAGTCCAACCGCTCGGTGATAAGACTTATAGATTTAAACCAACATTCTATTTCCCACTTAGAAGTGCAACATTTGAGTTTAATAAATCTAATTTACGAAAATACACATCACTTTGTTGTTCTGTTTATAACGACAACAATTTTGAAATTCCAGTTACAATTGGTTTCTTGTCTGAAATCTCTACCTATTACAACAATAGACGTGCTGATGGTGAAACATTTAATTTAAAACCAAATGAATGGACTGAAGTTGAATACAAAATTGATTTAGATTTCTTAAGTATGTTCTTCAATGTCGAAGAAGCTCCTGCTTTATATTTTGAGTTCGAAAAACAGGAATTCTATGATGTTTCTTTTGCTCCAAAAATATATTTTGATGATATTTATTTCGTACTTTCAAGTGAGGAAAGAACATTTGTTGAAACATTCTCCTTAAAAGAAAATGAAATTTGTGACTTCGAAGAAGATTTCCAAAAGTACTTCATATCTGTAAAGAATGCACTTAGCGGTCACCTTTCATTTGACATTACTGAGAAAACTGATGATGTTACTCCAACAAGCGGTAACAGAATGTTACACATTCATAGTAAAGGACCAAATAAGACAAAATGGAATTATTGGTCGCACTTAGTTTTCTCACAAACCTATATGAAACAAACAGATATGGCAAAGATTTCCATTGAAGAATTAGAACATCAAAAATGGGTTTTCTGTTATGACATTATGGTTAAAGGAATTGATGAAGAACAAATCGTCCCATCTTTTTATACTAAAGTATCATCTAATGAAAGAGGTATCGCGCTACCACGCGTTCAAAATGGCACATGGCAAAAATGTGAAATTGTTTTTGGTGTCGAATATCCAAATGCATCGCCAGCAAGCCCAACCGTTGTTATTGATGATGCTTATATTTTAAGAATTGGTGAATTTCATTTCTCAATCCCAGAAGAACTTAATGAATATGACATTTATATCGACAATATTCATTTAGAAAAAAGAGAAGAGATTTAATATGCCGTCTATTGAATGCAAAAGCCTTTCATTTAGCTATCAAAACAAAAAGAAAGAAACTGATATTGAAGTATTCAAAGACTTAAATATTAAATTTGAGAGTGAAAAATTCAATGTTCTGTTAGGTGAATCAGGAAGTGGCAAAACAACCTTGTTAAATATAATTTCAGGCATAGAAAATCAGTATGATGGTGAGCTCCTGTTTGATGGTCAAGAGGCTAGAGAAATATCAATTAGAAGAAGGCACATTTCTTATATGCCTCAAAAATATATCATTTATGATAAGATGACCGTTTTTGATAATATTGCGTTTCCTTTAAGATTTGTTGATATTACACCTGATGAAGTTCTAACTAGAGTTCGCAATGTCGCTAAAAGACTTGGAATAAGCCAGTGTCTCTCGAGAAGACCAAAGAATTTATCTTTAGGTCAGCAACAAAGAATGGTTTTAGCGAAAGCACTAGTGAAAGACCCTGAAATTATTTTGTTAGACGAGCCAATGAGTTCTGTTGATCCACTAATTAAAGAGGAATTATTCAAAATAATAAAAGAAGCAAAAGAAGAGTTAAATGCGACGATTATATTTGTAACACACAACTATATGGACGCAATTAGGTATGGAGATATTCTTTATGTTCTTAAAGATAGTCAAATAGTTGCAAAAGGAACCCCAAAAGATTTAAGAGATAGCAAAGATGAATATCTTGTCTATTTAAAAAGTGAAAACGTGATGGAAGACATTAAGTAAATATGGCGAAAAGAAAAATTGCGGAGAAAGATTTTCTAGAAAGTGATCTTCCACAAACTAGGAAGAGCCAGTTTTTTGATATAATCAAAATTAATTATGGCTTAATCTTTAAAATTGGTCTATTTCTTTTAATTCCATTTTTACTATTAATAGTTAAAAACTTCTTTGTTGATTACTTTAATATTCTAACGATTAACGCTTTTAAGAACGCGAAATTGAGTGAAGAAGAAAGTCGATATTGGATTAATATGTTGTTCATATCATCAAACGCTATCGATATTGTTCTTTACCCATTTTTATTCGTATTTTTAGGCGGAATTCTTAGGGTTTTTAGGCAATTATGTTTTTCTGAAGGCGTTTTGTTTAAGTATCTTTTTAAAAAAGGAGTAAAGGATAATTGGAAACAATTCATGATTATTGGATTTTTTACAGCCCTTTTTAAATTTGGAATGAATGCACTTATAACATTTTTTGGTTTTGATGTGTATTCAATCATTGTGTTTGTATTCTTTGTTGTCGTTTATCTTCCTGTGATTGTGGTTTATTTATATTATTCATCCATTTACGTTTCTAACATCTTCATTTCTCTAAGAAATGCTTTATATGTTTATCTCAAGTCATTATGGCAAGTACTGCTTTTTGTTGTTATAGCATTTGCTTTACCAATTTCACTTGAATTCTTCATGACTGGATTGTTTATTAAGCAAAGCATTTATATTGTCTCTGTAGTCTTATTATTACCGCTTGTCATTCTTGCTGGTTTTTTAATGCTTCTTGACCGTTTTGATAAGACAATCAATATAACCGAATATCAAACTCTTATAAGAAAAGGACTTTATGTGTCTAATGAAGAGTTAGAAAAATATGTAGATCGCGCTAATAGCCTCGTTGATAAAAGAGGTTTATCGCCAGAAAGTATGAAAAATATTAAAGAAGTGATTTATAACTTCGCAGTAAGCGGAAAAAACATAACTTCTCTTCAATATAAAGGGAACGAATCATATGAAGTTATCTTTGATAAGGAAAAACATTATTTATTACAAATGAATGATAATAACTCTATTAAAGGACTAAAAACAGTATTAACAAAAGAAGGCAAAGAGTGTTTTTATCAAAAAGATAATGACTCATATTTTTATCTATTTGAATATGGTGAATAATGAAGGATAAAGCTATGAATAAATTAAGAATGGGTTTTGTTGGATTAGGCCAAAGAGGAGAAGGTATGCTTTCGACATTTTTGGCTTACTCTGTTGTTGATGTTGTAGCGGTATGTGATGTTTACGCGGATCGTGTTGAAAATGCCGCAAACAAAATTAATGAAGCAAGACAACATTTTCCGAGGAAATATACGGATTTTTCTAAAATGCTAGAAGATAAAGAGATTGATGCAATATACGTTGCGTCTTCTTGGGAAGAACACATTGATCAAGCCATAGAATGTATGAATCATCATATTCCTGTTGCTATGGAAGTTGGTGGGGCCTATTCAATTAAGGATTGTTGGAGATTAGTTAATACATACGAAAAGACAAAAACCCCTATAATGCTAATGGAAAACTGCTGTTTCGATAAATTTGAAACATTAGTAACAGATTTAGCAAGAGATCAAAAATTCGGAGAAATTGTTAATTGTAATGGCGCATATTCTCATGATTTAAGAAAAGAAATAACAAGCGGAAAGATTAATCGTCATTACAGATTAAGAAATTATATTTCTAGAAACTGTGAAAATTATCCAACTCATGAGCTTGGCCCTATTGCGAGATTATTAAATATCAATCGTGGCAACAGATTTGTGTCAATGGTTTCAGTAAGTAGCAAAGCTGTTGGTTTAAAGGCTTTTACTCACGATGAAAGATGCGAAGATAAAACCTTGAAAGATATTGACTTTAAGCAAGGTGATGTAGTTTCTACCATAATCAAATGTGAAAATGGCGAAACCATTACTATGACTTTAGATACAACTCTTCCTGGATTTTATTCTCGTCAGATGAGAGTTAAAGGTGTGAAGGGTTGCGCCATTCAAGAAAACAATATGATTTTATTTGATGATGATCATGAAGATATTTGGAATACATATGCCACAATGAAAAAGTACGGTAATAATGCTCTCGAATATAATGAATATCTACCAAAGTATTGGAGAGAAATTACACAAGAAAAAATCAATTTAGGCCATGGTGGTATGGATTTTTACATGGTCGGAACGTTTATTGATGCAATGTTAAATAATAAGCCAATGCCTATAGATGTTTATGATGCAGCCAGTTGGTATGCCATCACTCCTTTAAGCGCTAAATCAATAAAAAGTAACGGAAAACCATATAAAATTCCAGATTTTACTAGAGGAAAATATAAAACTAATAAGCAAAAAGATGCTTTTGAAAAGGAGGGAACATATGACCAATATTTATAAAAAAATGTCATTATTATTGATGCCTTTGTTTTTGCTAGGTGGTTGTAATAAACCTAATAACAATCCTCCCGAAGCAACGGATGTAAAAGTCAAAAGCATTTCCTTCAAGATAATGACGGATAATGTTTACATTAATCATTATGCCTACATTCAGGACTTCAAAGTTTTACCTGCAAATGCCACTAACAAAGATGTTAAATGGTCTTTGTCTGATGAAGAAGCGGGTAGATTTGATGGCGATTTATTGTTTGCGCTAAAACCAGGCAATATTGAGATTATATGTAAAGCAGTTGACGGCTCAAATACAGAATTTAAATTACCACTTCATATTTTGGATTATGAAAAACCAGAAGTATTTAACGTAGAAAATCAAATTTTTGTATACAAAAACGTTGAATTTAATCCTTCAATTACTGTTTCTCCAAATTCAGATATAGTGGATTCTAGATATGTTGTGACCATCCCAGAAGCATCTAAGGATTTTGTTGAAATGACAGAATCTGGTTCATTAATCGGTAAACAATTTGGTGTCGCCAATATTCAGGTTTCGCCACTACAAGACCCAACGGACGTTCATAATGTTAAAGTTAATGTTGAAGAAGATTTACTTGCATCCTCTACTTCAAAATCAACCGGCGCTAATTTCGTAAAAGAATTTTCAGGAAGACATAGTATTGCAACTATCGAAGCAGCATTTAAAAACAATCACTGGCAAAATTTTGACATTACATTGCCGGAAAAATTTAACTTATCAACTAGCTATGAAACAATAGACGTAAAATCGATAAGTGGATATAACTGGATTGAATTCCAATTTCTTGATGAAAACAAAAATCCTATTAAAAATAACGACATTGTTTTAAAGGTCTCTTTTGATCTAGTTAAAAATGGTGATTGGGCAAATAAAGAAATAGGATCTTTAGCAGGAGAATTTCCTGACGTATATCATTTAAGATGTTATTTAAATGCAAGTCCGCAAGCTGGTGAATCAAACGTTAAAGCAGCTTTAGATAATTTTGTCATACATACTTTGTAGGAGAACGTTATGAAAACAAATAGACTTATAACTTTAATTGCTTCTTTATTCATTTTCGCATCTCTTGTCGGATGTAATAAGAAGAACCATGAACACGAATATGTTTTCCATGAAGAAGTAGCAGCAACATGCGAAATTTCCGGGAAAAAGGCATATTATTCTTGTTCAGGATGCAAAAAAATATTTGATGAAAATAAGACAGAAGTTACTGAAAACGAGTTAGCAATTCATCCACATGCCTCAACCTTGATAAACATCGGTTCTGATTCTCCAACATGTACTGGAGTTGGTCATTATTCTCATTTTGAATGTAGTGTTTGTCACAAGATTTTTTCGGACGATTTAGCCGAACATGAGATTGAATTAAGTTCAATTGAAATTGCCGCAACCGGCCATTCCCTTATTCATATTGATGAACTCACACCTACTTGTGTCGCTGACGGACATCACGAGCACTATGAATGTGTTAGGTGTCATAAATATTTTTCTGATGCAAATGGAGCAACAGAAATACAGGATTCTGATTTCTTTGTTTCCAAATTAGGCCATAACATGGAAAATCATCCAGCACTTCAACCAACCTGCGTTACTGATGGTAATAGTGAATATCATTACTGTACAAGATGTCATAAATACTTCTCAGATACTGAAGGACAAAATGAAATACAAGAAAATAGTTGGATTATTGAAGGGCATCACCATATGGAATATCACCCTGCTAAGGCAATGTCATTCAATGTTGATGGTGAAGTAGAACATTATCATTGTACTCAATGCGGTAAAAACTATGAGGATGAAGCTGGAACACACGAAATTACAACACCAGTTATCATTAAAGCTCCACGAAGTCTTTATTCATTTGAAGATGGTGAAGTACCTTCTATATTTGCAGTCGTACAAGCTGCTGATCCACTAACTGTTACAGAGGAAGCTGCAAGTGATGGAACTAAATCATTAAAAGTTAAAGCAACCGGAAGAAACACCAAAGTCTCATTTGATAGAGATTGGTTAAATATGGTTTTCTCAAGTGAAGATAGTGTTTTACTTTTCGACATTAAAGGAAGCGCAACAATAAATTCACTTTACTACAGCTCGATTGCTGATACTTTCCATGCTAAGTGGTATAAGCCTTATGAAACTAACAACTCAATTTTACAAGAGTGGAAAACATATCAATTTACAAAAGCGATGTTTGATGATTTACAAAACGACAATGCCGTTGTTTACTTCGATGATTCAACAGAAAGTGCGAGTGTTTATATTGATAATATAAGGTTATCTAAAGTAGTGGAAACAAAAGACATTGCTTCATTTGAGAATAGTGCGATTATAAATGCTGATAATAGTGGTGAATTAGCAAGAAACGTAAACTTCTTTGGTATCACCGACAAAGAAAAGGAACTGCGTATAACAAGCACAAAAGGAGATGACCAAGAACTTAATGTTTCCTTCTCTGAACAATATGTTAGCCACGGCCATAGCTCGCTTCATGTTACTACTCAAAATGGAAAGATTGAAGTTTTTGTAAGCAAGGCTTTATATGATAATTTGGACGATTCCGGTGTTGTTTTTGATTTATATTCCCCAAACGGAGCAAACCCATTCCATGTTAAGAACGAAGGAAGTTCTGAGGCTGAACCTCGTGGCTATATGAATGGCGATAGTGGTTGGGTGTCATTCCGTTTTCCAAAAAATAAAATGGGATTCTGGAATGGCGATTGGGCCAGATTATTTACGACAGATTCTGCCGGTAATTTTGAAGTTTATATTGATAATATACATCCTGCAAGAAATGCTCTAAATATTGGATTTGAAGAAGAGAAAATTCATAACGATTCTGATCTTTATACTTTCAGAACTTATGTCTCACACGAATCATCTATTACAAACGAATTAGCGCATTCCGGAAATAGATCATTCAGAGTTAATTGTGATGCTAACGGAAGAGCATTGATAATAGGTGACGTCTTATATAATTTGCTTCCAAATGAAGGAATTTCATTCTGGATTTATAGCAGAACCGCATTTAATTCCGATAATGTTGTGTACAGCACGCCAAATGAATGGAAACAGTTTACTGTTGCAAAATCTGATATTCATGATGCATATAATGATCACTATGTGTTCTTGCCATATGCTGCAACAACGCTATATATTGATGATATTTGTATAGCTCATTAAAGATTAATCTTTAAAATAAGACTCCAGCGATTGCAATTTGGAGTTTTATTTTGACACAAGAAGCAAAAATGTTAGAAAATGCGTAGCAATATATTGTAAAAAAAGATAAATATTTTCAAAGTATTAATGTGTGTTACTAATGTAAAATATTATAAGATTGGAGAAACAATTTATGAAGAAACAAAAATTAATTGTTTTAAGCGCCATTAGCACAGCAACTATTGTCGTCTCTGCTTTAGTTGTCGGCGTTTTTTCAAAAAATCGTTCATCAAGATTATATGCTCTTGGTGAAACAGAAACTTGGAATCATTACTCTTTAGTTAATCCTTCCCTTCAAAATAAAGGTTCAAAGGAATATTGGGTAAGCTGTTCCAGTCACTCTCATCAATTTTCTGCCCCAACAGGCGAAAACATTGAAATTGTTGATGCTGGTGCACCAAATTCATCATTTATTAATGCGTTGAATTCTGATGATGATAGACTTTTGCAAAAATTTGATACTTATATTGATTTCGAACGTACAGATGTTAATGTTTTAAGTGCAGGTGTTTTGAGCACATATAGAGATAATGAAGCTTCTATTAGTTCAGAACAATCTTTAAGCGGCTCTAAATCAATGAAAGTAGTCACTTCAGCTTCATGGAGCAGAACTCTTGTTATTAGCAATGAGTTCTATGATATGCTTCCTGAAGCAGGTATCACATTCTCTCTTTATTGTTCTGATCAATTTAATGCAAATGTTGCTAACGGCGGAACTCAACTTCACTACTATAATCCAGTAAATGAATGGAAAAAATATACAGTTCCAAAAGCAAGCATTAATTCGGCAAGTGGCGACCACTATGTTTTGTTAGTTGGGGCCGCAACTACAGTTTATATTGATGATGTCCGTCCAGCTGATTCAATTTATGTGGATTTTGAAGATAACAGCTATAGCGCAACAAGCAATGCTAATTACGTTGTTAACTTAGATGATAGAAATACAAATTCCATTTCAACCGAACAAGCATTCACTGGAACGCATTCCTTAAAGGTTGTTGCTGGTGATGCGAATTATATTGGATTTAAGTTAAGCGATGCATTATATAATGCATTACCAGACGAAGGTCTATCATTTGCTTTATATACATTAAGTGCATTTAATGGAAATACAGTTGGTGGTGAAGGCCATCAAGTTAAAGCATGGAACGCTAATCAATGGGAAGAATTCACAGTTGCAAAAGCTGATATTGATTCTACAGCAGGAAGACATTATGTCTTTACATTTGGCGCAGCTGTAACGATGTATGTTGATGCAATTCGTCCTGCAAATTCTGCAGCAGGCGGCATTGATTTTGAAGAAAGAGGATTTGAAGACTCATTTATCCGTGCATATTCAGTAAAGGTTGATGATAGGAATACAAATTCTATTTCTAACGAACAAGCATTTACCGGAACACATTCCTTAAAGGTTGTTGCTGGTGCTGCAAATTATATGGGATTTAAGTTAAGTGACGCATTATATAATGCATTACCAGACGAAGGTTTATCATTTGCTTTATATACATTAAATGCATTTAACGGAAACACCGTTGGCGGAGAAGGCCATCAAGTTAAAGCATGGCACGCTAATCAATGGGAAGAATTCACAGTTGTAAAAGCTGATATTGATTCTACAGCAGGAAGACATTATGTCTTTACATTTGGCGCAGCTGCAACGATGTATGTTGATGCAATTCGCCCAGCCTCAGCAGCTTGAAGGTCAGAAATATTAAATGTTAACATCGTTAATTCGGTTAGCGATGACATTTGGTATTAATACAAAAAACTAAAAATAAGACCATGAGATTAAATCTTATGGTCTTTTATTTATAAAATGTAGAGCAATATATTGTAAAAAATGTTAAAGATTGCGATATGCAAATATATGTATTTGCTTGTATTATATTAATATAAGGTGAATTGATTTATGAAAAAAATCAAAACTCTGATATTCTCTTCAGTTTATGGCGGAATTTTAATAAGCGCTTTAATTATTGGTTCAATTAATCATCTTATCGTATCGACAAAAGGAGAGTCTTTTACTCCTACACTTGAAAGATCTGATGGCTACAAATTGAGATTTAAAGCTATTAATAACGCAACATCATATATAGTAAATGACACTACTGATTATCGTAATGGATTAGTTTTAACTAATGATGATAAAGATGCAAATGGTTATATTTATTATGAAACTGAAACAGTAGGAACTCATAACGTCACTATCACATCAAATGTTGGTGGCAATCAGTATGTTTCTAATTCAATCACAATCACAAATAAACCAATGTTTTTCTATGGTGTTCCTAATTGTGTTCGTTTCTATAATGTTAATACAGGTTCAAATGAGAACAACGAATACTCAATCCTTCAAGAAGATGGTACGTATTTAATTGTTACTCAAAGTGAATTTAACAGCACATACAATAAGAATAAATATAATGCCGTTGATTTTTCTGATGCAAATCATGTTGATGAAGTTATCTATCAACAAAAAGAAGCAGGCGCAAATATTTTATATTTAGGTCATAGATTAACAAGTGTAGAAGAAGCAAGTTATTGGTGGTTCCCAGGTAATTTTGAAAATAGTGTAGTAAAACGTTTCATGGATGCAGCCTGGAGACATGGTATGAAATGTATCATAAATGATTTTCCTATCCAAAAAAGCAGCACTGCAGGTGATGCGGCTCGCATTACTTCAAGGATGAATAATGCAGAATTGAGAAAAGCTTTCATGCATCCTGCATTTAATGGTCTACAGTTTGATGATGAACCGTCCGCAGATCAAATGGTTAATGTTGGAATTACGGCGAAAACCATCATAAATTACTGGAAAAATGATGCTACATTATCAACAAAGCCACTTCCTTTCTTATACACCGCTTTAAGGTCGTATGATGAGAATAGAAGTGAAGAATTTGGTTATTTTGAAGATAAGACAGCATACAAGAACTACTTAAAGAGTTGGATTAATGAAACCGGACTAGATTACTTTGGATTTGATACTTATACATATTCCACGAGATTTTATGGAAATAAGAGTAGCTGGGGAACAACATATTTTTACGATCCAAGTAAAGTAATTTACGAAGCAATAAACGAAGTTCAATCTGAATTGGGTAGGCCAATAGATGTTTATCAAGTTTTAACAGGCAGCACAGACTCGAAAAGAAAGGCAGCAGTTCTTTCTCAAGATGTCTTCTCTTCAACTTTCTTAGCGGCCTCTGAGGAAGTTTCTGGTTATGCTATTTTCGATTTTCAAGAAAGATTAGGTTGCGCTTCTGCGTGCGCAGATGTAAATAATAAATTAACAAACACATACTATTATGTGCAGGCCGCAAATAAACAATACAAAATCATTCAATCCTTATTAAATGGATATAGCAAAACAAGTAATACCATTAATATTAATGGTGCTTATTCATCTAATCATTTATATGGTAAAGGCGTTAGAACATCCACAACCACATTTACTAATAATGCTGATAGCTCAAAAACTTATGAGTTCATTACAAATTTTGAAAGTGATGCGACAAATACTACTTACAGCGTAAATGTTCCTTCAAATCGCATTTACTATTTGTTTGGTTATAACCAACAACCTTATCAAAGAGTAGGTTCAGGAGAAAATATTACTTTAAATAATGGAGAAGCAATTCTTTTATCAAGCGAAAGTGTGAGCGATGCAACAATTTCGTCATTTGATAGAGGCTTACTTGATGACTACGATGTAATTACTATTAAAGATCTAGCTGGAAAAGAAAGCATTGATATGATTGATGGCTTTGCTTCAAGCCCATCAACTAGTGATTCTATAGTCAGATATCCAGTAGTTAATAGCAACAACGGTTCTGCATCCATTAAATTCAATTATCGTTGCAACAAACTTGGTAGTGAATGGGGAGATGGAATTGTCGACATTGATATTAATAATATTTGGGACAGCGGGCATCAATTCTCTATCGGTTGTAATAGTGGTGATGTTTATTTAAAAACCGCAAATAAAATCGTTCACAATGTTTTACACGCTAATGAAGACAATATAGTCGAAGTTGGCGCTGTAAAAGCAAAAAATACCAATAAAACCTATACTTTTATTAAAGTTAACGACGAATTAATCGTAGAAGATTTAGTTCCTAATAAAGGGTCTGAAAATATTATTCATGTTTATCTTGCACAAGGTGATTCAGCTGGAACTGGTGTTATCTTACATTCAGTAGATGTTGGACACAAAACAAGTGGAAACATTAAAAACATTAGTGGCGATGCATCAAATATTTATTTTGATGTTACAAATTTAGATCATATTCCATATTCTTTTGCAAATAATTCAGTAACAACTTTATCCGTTGTTGAAAATGGTTTTAGTTCGCTTACAAAAGTTGGTTATAATCGCTACAAACTTACACTTAGTTCACCTGTATCTAATGGTTCGGAAATAAATGTTGGTTTAACTTCTTACTTTGTAAATAATTTAAACAAGAAAACATTTATTGTTCCAAATACAACGCTTTACTATACCGGATCAGCTTATATTGATATAGGTGAGTTAAATGAAATTCAATCAAATATCACGCTTGGATATACTTGTGAATTTAAATCTGGACAAATTCGAAATGATAATTTCAAAATGAAATTTGCCATTGATAATTCTTATTTCGAATTATTGAGTGCTTTTGATGAATCTGGTATTTATGTTTCGACATCTAGTAAGACAAGTTATTATAGGCTTGAAAATACCCATCTAGATTCAAGCAAGAATGAAAGATATATCATCGTTGATTTAGGTGCCGCTGTTAGCAATAACCATCAAAACGATGTATTTACTGTAGGTGCTTATATAAGAGCAAATGAAAACGTAATTTTTTCAACGCAATCTAGTAGCGGTTCAATCGTCTCGATTGTTGATGATTTATATAATAATTCGTCATCTCGACTATATGTCTCTTTGCTTTACGCATATTTACACAACAATGATTAATTTTGATAAAAACTTTATTTATTTACATACCAAGAATACTTCATTGGTTTTTGAGATTAAAAAATATTTTTACGAAGATGAAAAATATATTAAAGAAGACCGTTATTTTATCACGCAAAGATATTATGGTCCTTCATTAAAAGAAGAATTATCTCCAAAAGAACCGCTTCTTCGTCCAAATGGTTCTTCTGAGGACTATTGTAATGACTATTTAATTTCCTCGAGTTTTGGAAACGGAAACAACTCAGAAGTATCCTTATTAGTTTTTAACGAAAATAATAGTGCTGTAACAAGATTATTCTATAAAGGTTTTGGCATTATTAAAGGTGGAAAAGATGTCAAACTTCCACACGCGAGAAATGCGTCAGAAACATTGCACATTGTTGAAAAAGACGATGTTTCTGGAATTGAGGTTCATCTTTACTATTCTTTATTTGAAGATAGCGATGTTATTGTTTGCAAAAAAGAAATAGTCAATACCAAACAAAATGTTTGTTATATTCGTAAAGCATCATCTTTAGAGTGCCCTATTAACTGCAAGAGCGTTTTAATTACCACTTTTGATGGTGCTTGGGTAAAAGAAAGAACTCGCCATACATTAAACTTATCTAGTGGTGTTTTTGTAAACCAATCTTTCCTAGGGAGCTCTTCTCACAAACACAATCCATATATTGAAGTCGTAGATAATGAAAATAAACTTCATTATGCTTTTAATCTCGTTTATAGTGGGAATCATAAGGAAACTGTGGAAGTTAACCCAACAGCACATACTTCTGTCTTGGTTGGTATAAATGATTTTGGTTTTGAATATGCGCTCAATAAAGGCGAGAGCTTTATGACTCCTGAAGCCGTTATGGTGGTTGCTGAATCAACGGATGAAATCACATTCAAAATGCACAATTTCATAAACAACCACATTATTAATCCAAACTATAGATATAAAGATAGACCAATATTATTTAATAGTTGGGAAGGCTCAACGTTTAAAATTGAAGAAAAATCATTGCTAGAAATGGCCGATGTTGCTAAAGAAGTTGGCATCGAATTATTTGTTGTAGATGACGGATGGTTTTCTAATAGGCCTAATGATCATAGCGGACTTGGTGACTGGACCGCAGACAATAATAAATTCCCAAGTGGAATTAAAAAATTTGCGAAAAAAATAAGGGAAAAAGGCTTAAAATTCGGTTTATGGTTTGAACCAGAATCTATTTCAATTAATAGTGATTTATTTAGAAAACACCCTGAATTTGCTCAACTTGTTCCTGAATATATTCCTTTTGAAAGAAGACATCAAATCGTTATCGATATGGCTAATAAAAAAGTCATTGATTATTTATTCGAGATGATTAGCAAAGTAATTGAAGAAGCAGAACTAGATTACATTAAATGGGATTACAATCGTTTAATTACAGATGCTTATTCTAATACCGGAATTAGATGTGGCGAATATATGCATCGTTTCATCATGGGAACATATGAACTACTAGATAGATTAACAACTAAGTATCCAAATTTATTATTCGAGTCATGTTCTTCCGGTGGTGGTAGATATGATTTAGGAATTCTTTATTACACTCCTCAAATTTGGGGAAGCGATAATTCTAACTCGTTCTATAGGTCATTTATTACGTGTGGAACATTATCTGCTTATCCCCAATCAACATTTGGAGTCCATGTTTCTAGAGATTATAGTGTTACTGGCCATCGTAGTTCACTTGAGGATCGTTTCAATATTAATTGTCTTGGAGCTTTTGGCTACGAGATGGACTTAAGACAAGACAACAAAGAAGACTTAGAGATTATAAAAAAACAAATCGATTTTTATAAAAAGCATCGTCATTTAATTCAGTTTGGACATTATTACTGTGTTGATAATTGTTTCGATGATGATCGTTATTATAGTTTTGTGGTGGTTAGTGAAAACAAAAAGGAAGCCATTTTATCTGCTGTTGAGTTATCTCCAGGTGTTCCAAACAAGACTTGGAAATTTAAAGGACTTAATCCAACAGCAATTTACGAAATTGAAATGAGACCTCAGGCAAATGCTGACATCAAGTTACTTCCTAAATTGAGTGGTGTCGAATTAATGGATACAGGGCTTGACTTAGGTTCACTATATGATGAAAAAGATAATAATGTATTCCAAAAAGGTATTTATTCAAGAATGATTTTTGTAAAGGAAGTTTAATTTATGAAATTGAATAATATTTGGGGTTATGGACAATTATTTGGTTATTCTGGATTAGAAGGGCCAAATCGCTATTATGATGATTTTATTTTAATGACAACAAAAAAATTATTAGAATTTCGCATTGAATTTCGTAGTCATTGGATAAAATTTCATTTTCCAATTGAAGCAGAAATTAAATACTTAATGAGTGATTTTGTTGTCGCAAATACAAGCAGCGGACTTTTTAATATGACATTTGTTGATAATGATACTCTTGTTGGAATAAGTCCTGTTTTGCCAGTTTTTGAAGGTGAAAAAGAATTAGGCCTTACAAAGTCTCGTGAAGTCGATATTTATTCACTAGATAACCATTTTTTAGGTGTTAAATACAAATTGGATGAGAACGGCTTATATCGTTTTGTGATTCATAATTCATTTGCGTTTACCGAAGCTAGAGGTTGCGCAAATTATTATATTGATCATTTTGACATTGAAAGATTAATAAAAGAACGTATTGCATATTACGAGAAGATGCCTGAGTGTTTAGATAAGAAATATGAAGCACTTTACTATAAGGCATTAAGCGTTAACAAAGTTAATGTTCATACTGCAGAAGGCAAAATTGATTCATTATGGACTACTCCTGATAGAGTTCCTCATAGACATATGTGGATGTGGGACAGCGTGTTCCATGCAATGGCAATAGGAACATACAACATTGAAGTCGCAAAAGAAATTCTTTTAGCGATGTTAAAGCAAATGCGTGAAAACGGTTTTATGCCTCATATGGCAAACCCAACCGATTGTAGTGATGTAACACAACCATGTGTTATGTCATTTGGTGTTTATGAGATGTATAAATTAAGCAAAGATAAAGAATATATTAAACAGTGTTTGCCGTATTTAGATAAATATCTAACATTTGATATGGAAAATAGAGACGTAAATAAAAATGGTCTTTTAGAATGGCTTACTGAACCTGAATACATTGAATGTAAATGTGGCGAAAGTGGATTAGATAATTCGCCAAGATTTGATTTTGATGAAGAGATGGATTGTATTGATTTTTCATCATTTTTTGCATTAGACACCCATATTTTAAGTCTTTTATATAAAGAAGTTGGCGATATTAAAAATTCTAAAAAATGGGAAATCATTTCAAAAAGAACAGCTAGATTAATTAATAATTTAATGTGGGATGAAAAAGACGGCGTTTATTACGATTGTTTATTCTCGGGTGAACTTACTAAAGTTTTAACTCCAACAAGTTTCCTTCCAATGTTTGCATCCATATCTAGCAAAGAACAAGCAAAGAAAATGGTTAAAGCATTAACAGACGAAAAATTATTATGGTCAAAGTGCCCTGTTGCGTCTATTTCTCAACAAGACCCAAGATTTTCTAATGATATGTGGAGAGGTGGAGTTTGGGCAAATCTGAATTATTTTATAATTAAAGGTTTAAAAAATTATGGCTATAACGACTTGGCAAATCTCTTGAGAGACAAAACATTAGACATGATTAACAAATGGTATCAAAAGAGCGGTTGTATATTTGAATTTTTTGATCCAAAAGACGAAACTCATCCATTGTTCTGTCACAGAAAAGGAGACCCACTTCTAGAGCCAGACTACAGAAAGCACGTTCATAGTATCTCTGATTATAACTGGTCAGCTTGTTTTGCGATTCTATTAATTCAAGGGCTTTATTAAAAAAAAGAATAAACATGGTTACATTCAAATATTTCTTTACTAATCCAATTAAAAAATTTGTCCATGATGGTGGATATACTTCTATTTTCAGAACCATTGGTTTTATTGGCGACTCACTTTCAAGCGGAGAACATGAAAGTTTTTCAAATGGAGAAAAAGGATTTCACGATTATTTTGAATATTCATGGGGCCAATTTATCGCAAGAAAATGCGGGTTAAAAGCAATTAATTTTTCAAAAGGTGGTTTATCTTGTAAAGAGTTTTTTGATTATTACATAAAAGAGGTAAAGAATCCATTTACTGATGAGAATAGGTGCCAAGCTTATGTTGTTGCGCTAGGTGTAAATGATTTAAACCATCTTGCAGAATATTATCCAGAAGGTTTCGGGTCACTTGAAGATGTCGATTGGCAAAACGAGAACAATAATAAACAATCTTTTGTTGGTCAATATGTTCGAATCATTCAAAAATTAAAAAAGTTTGAATCTAATATTGAATGGCGAAATGACTCAAGACAAAAACGTGGTTGGTGAAGTCATAAAAAACATTTGTTATCGAAACGCAAATAAATATTTTTCTAGATAGACTAAATAAAAAAATCGCAAGAATTCAGTACTTTTTTATTGCTAGATTATAGAATGTAGCAAAGTTATTAAATAAGTATTAAACTTATAATAAGGTAATCTTTATGAAATACTATACGCCGTTGATTATTATAGTATGGTTAACCCTGATAATTCTGGGTGTATTAGTTTACGAAAACGATAGATTCAGTAAAGAAAAGAAGTCTCTTCTTTATGTCACATATGGATTAGTTGCAGCTGCTGCTCTTTTTGAATGGCTAGGTGTCCAATTAAATGGTAATACATCCATTTCCCCTTGGTTGCTTAGAATAGTAAAACTGTTCGACTATATGTTAACCCCTCTTGCTGGCGGCGCGATTATTCTTCAATTCCAATCAAAGGGTATTATAAAGAAACTTATTTTTGCAGTTTTATGTATTAACATAGTTTACCAATTAGTATCGTTATTTGGTAATTGGATGATTTATATTGATAAAGCTAATGTTTATCACCATGGAAAACTTTATTATGCTTATATTGCTTTCTACTTAATCATCGTAGTTTTAGTTATTCTCGAGTTTGCAGTGCATGGTAGAAACTACAGAAAACAAAATAGATTCTCTTTATATTCGATTTTAGTTTTCGCTGTTACAGGTATTGTTCTTCAAGAAGCATTAGGTAAAGAAGTAAGGACAGCTTATATATCATTAGCAGTTGCTTTGGCATTGCTCTTTATCCATAACTCCGAGTACGCTCAACAAGCTAGTGATGATCAAATTCAAGAACAAATGATTAAGATTTCTGTCGATCCTTTAACGGGCTTGCTTTCTCGTCATGCTTATAGCGAAAAAATCCAAAAACTAGATTCATTAGAATCTCTACCAAAAGATTTAGTTGTATTCTCCATTGATATTAATGGCTTAAAATCCACAAATGATAACTATGGCCATAGTGCTGGTGATGAATTGATTTGTGCTGCATCTAATTTTATTAAATCAGTCTTTGAAGATTATGGAGATTGTTTTAGAACTGGCGGAGATGAGTTTATTGTTTTTACAAACCTTGAACACGAAAAGATTGACGGGCTCGTTAATGAATTACAAGAAAAGACAAACAAATGGCATGGTAAGGAAGCCCCAGATTTGTCCTTGTCGGTCGGTTATGCTGAGGCAAGTTCTCATCCAGAAGCTAAACCAGAAAAACTTATTGCTGTAGCCGATAGAGAAATGTACAAAGCTAAAGCTGAGTATTATCAAAATACTGGTACAGATAGAAGAAGGAATTAATATAAATATTAACAAATGAAAGCGGCATATTTGCCGCTTTTTAAATGTATGCGCATTATAAAAAATAAATTATACAAACTTTAAAACTTTGCTGAATTGTTTGTATAATTTATCTAATGATTAAAGTTACTAACCTAACTAAGATCTATGAAGATAAACAGAAATCTTTAAAGGCTTTAGATGACGTTTCTTTTGTATTGCCAGATAAAGGTTTTATTTTTATTGTAGGTAAATCTGGTTCTGGTAAATCTACTTTGATCAATATGCTCGGAGCATTAGATGATGCTACTAGTGGCTCAGTCGAAATAGACGGACTCGATATTTGCAAATCAGATATTAATCGACTAAACAAATACCGTAACGAATATTTAGGAATAATTTATCAAAATTATAATTTATTTTCACAAGAAAGCGTTTTAGAGAATATAAAAATTGCTTCAGATATTTGCAAAAATAAAATTGAAGAAGTTGACATCGAAGGGCTTTTAAAAGAGGTAGATTTAGAAAATATACAGAAAAAACGTGTAAAAAACCTTTCTGGTGGTCAAAAACAAAGAGTCGCAATTGCTAGAGCATTAATCAAAAATCCGAAATTAATCTTAGCAGACGAACCAACCGGAAATCTTGACTCAAGAACATCTAAAAAGATTTTTGATTTACTTTTGAAAATTTCTAAAGAACGCTTGGTAGTGGTTATTACTCACGACATTAAATCTGCCTATAACTATGCGGATCGAATTATTGAGATTAGTGATGGTCGTATTTCAAAAGATTTAATTAGAAATCCAGCCTTAAAAGGGAACACAATTACATATTTAGAACTTGATCAAAAACAATCTATCAATGATGAAGAATTAAAATCGATTAATAAAGAAATCATAAATCACAAATACAAAATTATTCGTAAAGAAGAACTTTTTAGTGAATATGAAAACAATAACGAAGCAAGCGAAACAAAATTGGAATTAACATCAAAACAAAAATTTGGAAATATTTTTAAAACTTGTTTTAAGTTGCTCAAAGCTAATAAATTTAGCATCATAATGACTTCGCTAATTACGATGCTTGTTATAGGAATACTTTCAGTTACAACGGAATTCGTTCAATTTGATGGTAAGAGCGCAATTCATGATGTTTTAGAGATGTATGATGTTAAAAATCTTGTTATTAGAAAATCATATTCGAAAACAGGCAGGTCAACTGATTTAGAAAAAAATGATATGCTCAAAATAAATGACGCAGACGAAGAAAAACTTAAAACACACGGATACGTTGGTAACAAATATCCAGTTTATACCTGTGATATGCCAATTAGTGGCGAGGCATGGCCGGCAGTCCATATGTCGACTCACAACATTAAATTTGAAAGTTTCTATTCAGATGCATTAAGTGGGGTCGTTTTATGCGATGATGCATATTTACATCACTTATTTGGGGATTACGAAATATTGGCAGGCTCTCTTTATGATATTAAGAACACTGGAAAAATTATTGTTACTGACTTCGTTGCGGATTCACTTCTTTTCTGGAGAAATAGTTTTAGAAGTAAAGATCCTGATGATCCATATCAAAAGATTGTTAATACAAAACTTTTCTCTCGCATGATTATTGGAGCGATTGTTAAAACTAATTATAAAGAGAAATATGAAACTTTCTTAGATACCGTTAATAGGATTAAAAGAGAACCTTCAAAAGCTGCAGATTTAACAAAGGCTATTATTGGTTCATCTTTGTATAGCGAATTCTTAAATGATGCAAATTCATATCTTAATTATGGATATACATTTAACCCAGATTATGTTGAATCTCAGAGCAAGATAAATCAAGTCTTCCATCTAATGAAAGGTTATTTTTCAACACAAGAAAATGGTCCAGAGTTTTATCCTTCAATTGCAGATTCATATGATGGAGCAGTAAGTAGCAAATTAACTGACAATAATGTTTCTCTTTGTTTACCTGTTTATAACGAAATGTTCGGGAAAAACCTAGATAAACCAACATCTCCAGAATTTGAAGAAAAGGATTTTTATTTCTATAAATATTCAAATGAATCAGAACTAAATCATGTTGTTGAGAAGGTATATAAATTCCATATTCAAAAAGTTCATAATCAATCCAATCCGCATGATGTATTAATTGTTTCTCAAGACATGTTTGAAGATATTGTGAATTGGCAGGTTTTTCAATATGCTTGGGCATTTGACAATGTTCAACAGTGTTATGACCTTTACAATAAGTTAACTCGTTATGGATTTTATAACTGTGTTACTTGTTTTGATGCTGTTTATAACACGATTAATATAATATTAATAGTTCGAGATGTTTTTAATGTTCTCTTCTTTGTTTTTATTGCTGTTCTTGCCATTATAGCGGTAATGCACAACAGAAGACTAATGAAGAGCGAGCAGTATCGCTTAGGCGTATATAAATCACTTGGTTATAGCAACTTCTATCTTACCTTAGCGTTTGTGTTTATTAATGTGCTCACTTGTATTGTGATTTTTGGTATATCTTTATTGTTCTCTTGGGGTGCTGGAGAAGCCGCTAATTTCTTAATTCAGTTCGGTTTCTATAAGTGGTCCAAAAATATCATTTATTACTCAATTAGAATGTTATCGTTCTCTGTTTTAAATATTGGATTTTTCTCGCTTTTAGTTTTAGGAATAATGCTTCTTTCAACATTAATTCCGTTATTCGTGATTAGAAAGATAAAACCGAGCAAGATTATTAGAAATGCTGAATAGGAAGGATAAAAAACGTGATTAAGGTAGTTAAACTAACAAAAATCTACGTGAACGGAAAAGAAAAAGTTAAAGCTTTGGATTCCGTATCTTTTAACCTACCTAATAAAGGGTTTGTCTTTATCGTTGGTAAATCTGGTTCAGGTAAATCAACATTGCTTAATATGTTAGGTGGGCTTGATTCAATTACCGATGGTTCAATAAGTATTGATGGTTTAGATATAGCTCATATGAGCGAAAAAGAAGCCAATTCCTTAAGGAATACATATCTTTCTATCATTTATCAAAACTACAATTTGTTTGAAGATGAAAGTGTTATTCAGAATATTAAAGAAGGAACAGATGTTTTAGGGCATCATGAGCACTCAGCAGATATTAACAAACTGCTTTCTGAATTAGATTTGGAGGGCGTTGGAGATAAAAAAGTTAGAAATCTTTCTGGTGGTCAAAAACAAAGAGTGGCAATTGCTAGAGCCTTAATTAAGCGTCCAAATCTTATTCTTGCGGATGAACCAACCGGTAACTTAGACTCAAAGACTGCTAAATTAACATTTGAAATTTTAAAGAAGATTTCCAAAGAACGTTTGGTGGTTGTTATTAGTCATGACAATCAATCCGCTGTTGAATACGCCGACCGTATCATCCGTTTAAGTGATGGAAGAATTGTTGAGGACTTAGTCAGAAACAAAAACAAGAAAACTTCTAAAGATGATTCATTTGTTTATATTGATGAAGAAGATGAAATTTCAGAAGAAGAAATAGAGAAAATTAATGAATTTATTGTTGAAGGAAAGAAACTTAAAAAGAGCCAAAAAACATTTGTACCACACACCAAAGATGAAGATGAAGAGCCAAACCAAATTAATTTCAAAAAGAACCACGTAAATTTAAAAAAGACTGGGAAAACTGCACTAAAAGTTCTCAAACATAGTAGATTTTCTGCAATTGTTACCTCGTTATTGTCGATTTTTATGATCTCACTTATTGCACTCGCAAATACAATTGTGCATTTCTCTGGCGAAGCCGGAATTAATGATGTTACTGAGTTATATGGAACAAAAGCTGTTGTAATGAAAAAAGCATATTCCGCAACAAACAAAGTAACCGAATTAAAGAAAGAATATTTAATTGAAACAAGTGAGGCGGATATAGATCCTTTAAAAGAAATAGGTTACACAGGAAACGCTTATCCAATTTATAACATTGGACTTCCATTTGATGGAAAAGTATTTACTGATTATTCCGCTGAAAGATATAACGAATTTGGTTCCTTCTATGCTGAAGCTGGTTTGGGTGTGGCTCAATGTAAAAAAGAATACTTACAAATTGCTTTTGGTGAAGACTTTGAACTTTTAGCAGGTTCACTTTATGACCTTGAAAATTCTACTGAAGTAGTATTCACAGATTATATGGCGGATTCGTATTTATATTATAATCCGGGGCTTCTTGGAGATGATCCGAATGATCCATATTCTAATATTCTTCATAATGTCCAAATGAATAGATACCAAATTGGCGCAATTGTGAAAACAAATTACAAAGAGAATTTTAAAGAATTGCTTGATTTCGTTAGAAGATATCAAGATGGTCTAATGTCGTGGAATGAATATACTTATTTTGTTTCTACGTCAAGTATCTATCAAAAGTTTGAGGATGAATTAAATTCAAGACTCAATATTGCCTATTCATTCAACCCGAATTTCATAGAAGATTATTCTTCAACCAAGAACATCGCCTATCTAGGTAACTCTTTTGTTTCATTAAGAAATGATGACTCTCCAGATAAATATATTTCCGCGAATGGTGTCTATTTCCTCCCTAGTTCAACTATGGAAGAAAATAACGTGCGAGTTAGTTCAACCTTATACAATTCCTTATTTGGTACATCAATTAAAAATACTTTATCTGAAGGCTTTGAAGAAAAGACAATTCAAATTTACAACTATGGATTCGACCAAGATACATCTGAGAAACCAAAACATTCTTTGAAAGTAACTATCACGGAGGTAGTGGAAGCAAAAGAATCGGTTGTATTTGCAAATAGAGAATTAGTTAAAGAAGTTGTATCATACACAAACTTCCCATATGCCTATATTTTTGACAATCCAAAAGAAGCTTATTTCTTGCATAAGACACTGGTTCCTCAATTCTATTACACCCCGCTTAATGCTGTCGAATCTGTATTTAACACAATTAACGTAATTCACATTTTTGATGGGATTTTCCAGGGAATTTTCGTTTTACTTATTGCAATTGAGGTTCTGATTGTGGTGATGCATTCATTTAAAACCATGAAGAAAGAACAATATCGTATTGGTGTATATAAATCCCTAGGCTATTCGAATTTCTATTTAACCCTTGCAATCGTTTTAGCGAACATCATTATGATGGTGGCGATAACCGTTTTATCGATAGGTGTTTCACTTGCTGTGTCGAGTATAGCAAACTACTTGATTCAAAATGGTTTTTACTACTATACGAAATATTTAATTTACTACGACTTAACAATTGTCACATTTAGATTGGATATAGTTCTTATTCAATGTGCAATTACCTTTGGATTATTGCTTTTAGCAATGCTTATTCCATTTATAAAGATTAAACGAACAAAAGTAAACAACATAATTAAGGAGGCGGAATAATATGAAAAAGAAAAACTTAATTATTTCCTTATTAACTCTTGGTGGGATGTTACTTTCATCATGTATGCTAGCAAGAGAAAAACAAGACCTTGTTTGGTCAAAGTGGTATGACAATGGTGATGGGACTCACACAAGACATAATTTGAACGACATTTCACAAACTGAAACTGATGTTCACCACTTTGTCTTAACAAGCTCCTTAGAAGAACCTACCGAAGTTACACCAGGTAAGGCTATTTACACATGTGAACAATGTGCATGTAAAGAAGAGAAGGTTGTTCCGCCAACCGGAAATTATGTTTTTAACCAAAAAGTAGTAGATGATAAATATTTATTAGAAAGATATAGTGAACACTCCGCCTGTTACTATATGTCATCTGTTGAAGGAGCGTTTGGAGATCCTCGTTATGTTTTTGAAGTCTCTGATGTTCCGTCCGGATACACCGAAGTCGATTATGTTGAATCTGATGGTAGACAATGGATTGATACTGGAGTTAAAAACAATGGCGTTAATAAAGTGTCCGCGAACAATGGTTCTAGACTAGGAATCGATTATATTGAACTTGAATATATTGAAAGTACAGGAACTCAATATATAAAAACAGGCGTCTATGGATGTGCAAAATGGACAATTACTATTGAATTTACTCATTTTGGCACAAGACAACTTATGGGCTATAACGGTAATGGAGCAAATTATTGGGGTGTCGCTGAAAAAAATGAAGGAAGAAATACTGAAGAAGGAGATTACGAGACATATACTTGTTGGAGTGGAAGACCTAAAGCCGGCAATAAAGATGTAATCGTTGATGATTTCGGCGATTCGACCCCTAATGTTGAAGTTAGATATTTAAATGGTGTGCAAGTACAAGGCCCGGGTGATATTTCGGGTGATATTTCAAGTATAGATTATGAATTATTTGCCTTAGATAATGGTCAGGCACCATGCTTTGCGAAATTATATTCTGCAAAAGTCGAGAATAAAGGTGTTTTAACACATGATTTCGTTCCGGCACAAAGAATTAGTGATGGCCATATAGGTTTATTTGATGTAATTACAAATACTTTTATCACTAATAAGGGGACGGGAGATTTTGTTAAAGGACCAGAAGTCGAAACTCCAGAGGCTATTCCTGTAGAATATCAAGAAGTAGAATTTATTCAGACTGATGGACTTGCTTATACAGTTCTTCCGGATTTGGAACATTTTGATAGGTGGCAAATTGATGTTCAATATACATCTAATGAAACGGAATTCTGCATTTTAGGTAACTTGATTGATCCAACACACGGCTGGGAATTATATACTGGCGAACCTAAAGACACTTATTGTTTATACGTAAGTGATGAAGGATCTATTGTAAGTACTTACTCTGCTTTTGAAAGAGCAAAAATTTCATATTCATATGTTACAAATATGGCAACAATAAATGGTAATGAAATCGGAGAAAGACATTTGGTTGCTCAACCAAAATATCTACTTTCATATAGAGACGGTCAATGGTCGTCAAAAGCAAAATTATATGGGTTTTCCGTATATTTTGAAAATAATAAGGTGCTTAACTTAGTTCCGTGTTACCGCGTTCTTGATGGAGTTATTGGTCTATATGATACAGTTTCTAATAGTTTTTTAACGAGCAACGGTTCAGGTAACTTTGCTAAAGGCCCTGAAATAGATAGAAATAGAGCTCAACTTCCAATTGAATATCAACAAGTTGAATATGTTCAGTCAAACGGAAATCAATGGATTAATGCAAATGTTGTTTTCAATAGTGGCGATTCCGCTGCACAAATTGTAGATGTTCAGTTTTTAGATGAATCAATGCGTTGGTGCGGCTCGAACTGGTATTTACAATATGGATATGATCCAAATTACGTTAATACTCATGATAGAGTAACGATGCAACAACTATACTCAAACAGAAATCTAAAGACTTTCGTTAATGGAGCAGAAGTTAGTGACATTAACTTCACAAACACACCTGCTTCAAATATTGGAACTGGAGTATTTAGACTAATGGACAAGGACAATAAATGGTATAACAACGATGCATCAACTACTGATATACCAAGTTCTCAAATTTTATATAGTTTAAAAATATATAAGAATAATCTTTTAGAAAGAGACTTTATACCTTGCTATAAAAAAGCAACTGAAGATGTTGGATTATTTGATTTAGTATCTGGAACGTTCTTCGCAAATGAAGGTACCGCTCCATTAGCCAAAGGTGCTGATATAAATATTGTTGATGGAAGCAAAGATTATAACGAATTAGAAAAAGCAAATATTCCTGATTACTATTATCAACTTAATTATATTCAATCAAACGCATTGCAATGTTTAGATACAGGAATTATTGGTGGAGCCACAATCGAAACCACAATTAAGTTTTACAATAATAATTCAATGCAAATAATGGGCTATGGCGATATAGGAGGCCACTTCTTTGGAGTAGGACCTAACAATAAATATTTAGGTACATCAATTGATGCAGGTAATGTTGACTATGTTGTTGTAGATGTTTCAGACTCTATATTAAATAAAGGAAATATAAAGATAAATAATGAAGATGCAATAGTTTTTGATGTTCCAGAATTAGAAGACAATACATTAAAATTCTTCTCAGTTGGAACAGAAGCAAATAAATGTGTCGCATTAATGTATGCTGCAAAAGTATATCAAGGTGGAGTATTAGTAAGAGACTTTGTTCCTGTAATGCAAAAACAAACAAAAGCTGTTGGTTTATATGATTTAGTGAATCAAAGATTCTATGAATCTAGTACAAAATTCTCTTTTGATGGAGGCGGAATTATGTATTCTGGAATTGATACAGGCAACATCAATGTATTTTGTAATCTCACCTCTGATAAATCCCATCCATTCTCTTCAAAAATAAATTCTTATAGGATTTACGAAAGAAATACATTAGTAAAAGATTTTGTTTCTGTTATTAGAAACAGTGATGGTGTAGTAGGCTTATATGATATTAAAAATAATCAATTCTACACATCTAATTCTGAATTTCCACTTACTTATGGCAAGATTATTGGTCACAAATTAGATGAAGGTCGAGTTACTAAAAAAGCAACTCACGATCAAAATGGTGAAATCGTTTATAAATGTGTTTACACGAATGAAGAAATTCATGTAAGCACTGATTGCACTGCGTACAAAGTAACTTTCATTTCAGATAATGGTAATCTTTCAAGCGTCAAAATTTTCAATAACAACGACCCAAATAATTACCAAATGTCTATGGTCGGATACACAAGAAATCCTAATACTTACAATTATTCAAAATCTGGAGCATATATTTATTTTGAAATTCCTGATGATGGACATGACTACATTGTTACTGCAACAAGTGGTAAAGTCGTAAAAGTTGAAGAAACAGATCGACAATATAAAATCACCGGTATCTCAAGTGATGTATTTGTTCAATTAAAATTGAATGATATTAATGCGTAGAAAATGTAAAATTACTTTAGTATGAAAATAGCTGAGTTCTTCCAATTATGTAACGCTCACCCATGGGCATATATAGCCTTATTAATTAATTTTGGGGTTGTTTTCGTTAATGGTTGGACAGATGGCCCAAATTCTATTGCGACCGCTGTCACTACAAGGGCTATTAAACCAAGAGCTGCAGTTATTATGTGCGCTTTAGCAAACGCTGTTGGTGTCATTGTAATTGGAATACTTTCTGTTTATTTATCAAAGATAATGGGCGGAGATGTTTCGCAAACTATCGCGAACTTAGTTAATTGGGGAGAAGCCTCTATTGATAAAGTTCTATGCGGTATTGCTTGTGGTTTACTTTCAATTATTATTGTTAGTCTTGTTTGTACTTTCTTCGGGTTCCCATCTAGTCAATCTAATTGTTTGATTGGCGGTATTACAGGTAGTGGTTTGGCCTTAATGATTTTAGGAAACAATGGATCTATCGGCGCGAACCCATGGATTAAAGTTTTAATTGGTTTCTTTGGTTCGCTAGTTTTAGGATTCTTGTTAGGATATGGAATAACTTTGTTAATCCAATTCTTGTTTAGAAAAGCAACAAGAGGAAAATCGTCTAGGTTCTTTGATGCAGGACAAGTAATCACGAGCGGATTAATGAGTTTCTTCCATGGTGTTCAAGACGGCGCTAAGTTTATTGGTATTTCAATCTTAATAGGTGCGACATTATCGGTTTCAAATGGTGGAGATCATGCGGCCGCAATTACATCATTAACTGGTACTTGGTGGATTTATTTACCGGTTGCCTTGTTTATTTCTTTAGGCACCATGATGGGTGGTTATAATATTATTAAAACAATGGGAAGCAAGATGGTAAAACTACAAAAATACCAGGCTTTTTCCACAGATATTGCTGCTTCAATAGCTTTATTGCTCGCTACATTTTTTGGTCTTCCAGTCTCTACAGGAACAGTTAAAAGTACAGCAATTATGGGTGGCGGAGCGACAAAAGGATTTAGAAGAGTTAAGTGGCCTGTTGCTGGAAGAATGGTTATGTGGGGAGTTATTGTTTTCCCTGCAAGTGCGATAGTGGCAATGCTACTTGTGTTAATGCTTGTTTGGACATGTAAATAGGAGGCATGATTTATGGCAAGAAAAGAAAAGAAATTAAAATCAAATGAGTACTTTGATTCATTCCCTGTTTTAGCGCATTTCTCAGTCGAATGTGCTGAAAAGATTTTGGATTTTATGAAGCATTTTGATGTTAATAGACTTGAAGAAATTAAAAGTGGAGTTCACGAGATTGAACATAAGGCTGATGAAGTTAAACACAAAATTACAGATAAACTTCTTAAAGAATTTATGACTCCAATTGATAGAGAAGACATCTTTGAGCTATTAAAGTTAATTGATGATGTTACAGATTCAGTTGAAGAAATTTCTTTGAAACTTTATCTCTATAACTATGAAGAGCTTCCTCCAAATACAATTCCATTTATGGAATCAACCCTTTGTTGCATTAAATCAATGGAAAGATGTTTAGAAGCTTTCCCACATTATCTTGATAAAGAGGCATTTGAACCATATGTCATGGAAGTTGTTAAATACGAAGAAGAAGGAGACGTGTTTTACATCAATAACATCCATGCTCTATATTTAAAAGAAAAAGATGGATTCAAACGTCATAAAGCTGAAGCAATGTATACAATGCTAGAAGATATTTCCGATAAGTGTAGAGAGACAATCAGATTTGTTCATAATATTGCACTTAAAAATATTTAATCAAATTTATAACAATAAATATTTTATTTATTTAAAAAAGAAGCACATAATAATATAAGGAAATTATGATACTTAAAAATTTAAAAATCGTTTTATTAGATAAAGTAATTGAAAAGGGATTTTTAGTTTTTGATAATGGCAAAATTTCTCAAATAGGAGAAGGCGAATATAAAGGTAATGCAGTTGATTGTGATGGATTAATTGCAATGCCTGGTTTTATAGATATCCATGTTCACGGTAGTGCTGGCATTGATTTTATGGATGCCAAGGCTGAGGATTATAAAAAAATAGCTGATTCTTTATATAAAGAAGGTGTTACCACATTTTTAGCAACAACTTTAACTAGCGACAATAAATCATTAGCAAAAGTATGCGTAGAGGTTAAAAAGGCTAAAGATAATGTTCCAGCATTAGGTGGAATCCATTTTGAAGGTCCATATATAAATGCAAAATATAAAGGCGCCCAAAATGAAGAATTTATTCGTAAACCTGATGCTAATGAATTTGATGAACTACAAAAACTTTCCGGAAACAATGTTAGATACATTACTTTAGCACCAGAAAGTGAAGGCTGTTTAGATTTTATAAAGAATGTATCAAAAGAAGGAACAATAGTTTCAGTCGGTCATAGTGATGCTTCTTTTGAACAAGTAAAAGAAGCAATTGCAGTAGGTTTAACTAATGTTACGCATACTCATAATGCGATGAGTCCACATCATCATAGAAAGCCGGGTATTGTTACTGCAGCATTCTATTTCGATGAACTTTATACTGAATTTATTTGTGACAAGATTCATGTTTGCCCAGAAGTTCTTGCAACATCATATAAAATCATTGGTCCAGAAAGATTTATTTTAGTTACCGATTCATTAAAAGTTAAAAATTCTAATATTAATGAATTCAAACTCTTTGGACTTGATTGTATTAAAAAAGATGGCGCCGCATATTTAATATCCGGTCCACTTGCTGGTTCGATATTAACGATGGATCAAGCAGTTAGAAATATGAATGAAATCACAGGAACAAATTTATGTGATTTAGCGAAGATTTCGAGCAAAAATGCCGCAAAATCCTTGAAATTTTTAGATAGAGGCGAAATTAAAGTAGGCAATTTAGCAGACTTAGTTTTGCTTAATAAAGACTTAAAAGTTAAAGCTACATATAAATTAGGCGAAAAAGTTTTCTAGTATGACAAAACCAGTTTTAGAACCCGAATTTAAACCTGCGATTGTTGAACTCAGAAACTTTTTTAATGACGTTGAAAAGTATTCCAATAAACAACATTTAATTGTTGCTGTGGAAAGAGCTAACGGCTATATCTATAGAAAAGAATTTGATATTTTACCTGATGGTGTAGACGATGAGAGAAACACTTTCATTGTTGAAAGAATCATTAAATGTATTTTGTGGGTTGTTGGTGGCTTTAAAATTTATATTGCTGGATCAAACGTTGTTTTTAACAACATCAAGAAATATTACTCAAATGGTGGTTTAAGAGATTTTGATTATCATTTCATGTCTACCGTATTTGAGAAAGAAATGTCAGTTGTGGAATGTACATACGAAAACATTCCTCAAATGAAAGTCTCATCAGTTCCTGTCGGTGGTCACCTAGCAGGTCGTCGTATTGGTTTTGACGTCGGTGGAAGTGATATTAAAGTGTCCGCTGTTAAAGATGGAGAAGTTTTGAGTTCAGAAGAAATCGTTTGGCTTCCAAAACTTAATGAAGATATTAACTACCATTACGATTTCTTCTATAAAGCAATGAAATCAGCAATAGACAAACTCGGCGGAGATGTTGATGCTATTGGAATATCTGCAGCAGGCGTTATTGTTGAGAATAAACCTATGGTTTCTTCAATCTTTATTAAAGTTCCAAAAGAAAATTTTGAACTTGTTAAAGGCGCATATATCAACACAGTTAAAAGATTAGAAAAAGATTTATGTCATCCAATTCCATTTGAAGTTGCTAATGACGGAGACGTAACTGCTTTAGCTGGAGCCTTAGATCTAAAAGATAACTGCGTTCTCGGAATTGCTATGGGCACAAGTGAAGCTGTTGGTTATGTTGACAAGAACGGCAATTTACCAGGTTGGTTCTCAGAATTGGCATTCATGCCAGTCGACTTCAATAAAAAGGCGATGGTTGATGAATGGAGCCATGATTTTGGGGTTGGTTGCAAATATTTCTCACAAGATGCGGTTATTAAATTGGCGCCTCGTGCTGGTATTGAATTAGACGAAAAACTCACTTTAGCAGAAAAACTTAAAGTTGTTCAAAAACTAAATGCAGAGGGACATCAGGGCGCAAATCAAATATTTGAATCTATTGGTGTTTACCTTGCTTATGCTTTAGCATTCTACGCTGAATTTTATAAAATAAAACACGTTTTGCTCCTTGGCCGCGTAACGTCAGGAAAAGGTGGAGAAACAATTCTTAGAGTAGCAAAAGAAACTTTATTAAAAGAATTCCCTGAATATAAAAATATTGATATTGGCATGCCAAGTGATTTTATGAGACGTTTAGGTCAATCAATCGCTGCCGCATCATTACCGAAATCAAAATAAATTAAGTTTTATTTTTAATAAATCATAGTATCATTTTTAGGTATGAAAGAAATGAGTCTTATTGAAACACAAGTCGCTATTAAGTATCTAAAAGATAATTTTGAGAATGCTTTAGCAAAGAAACTTAATCTTGTTAGAGTTTCTGCTCCTTTATTTGTCAAAAAGGATTCGGGATTAAATGATCACCTAAACGGAACTGAAGAAAGGGTTTCTTTTTCTATTAATGGAGAAACAATTGAAATCGTTCAATCTCTAGCAAAATGGAAAAGATATGCCTTAGCAAAATATAATTTCCCAAAAGGTACTGGTTTATATACTGATATGAACGCAATTAGAAAAGATGAAGTGATGGATAGTCTTCACTCTATCTACGTTGATCAGTGGGATTGGGAAATGATTATTGATGAATCAGAAAGAACCAAACGATTCCTCTTTAGCATCGTTAATAAGATTTACTCAGTTATTTATAAAGTTGCAAATTTAAGCGAGAAAAAGTGGGGTTTTTCCTATAATTTACCAAATAAAATCTTTAGAATTTCCACTAAAGAATTAGAAAAAATGTATCCTGATAAAACCCCAAGCGAAAGAGAATATCTCATCACAAAAGAGCATAGAGCAATCTTTATTTATCAAATTGGGTGGCCACTTAAAAATAAAGCTCCACACGATGGTAGAGCAGCAGACTACGATGACTGGAAGTTAAATGGAGACATCATTTTGTTTGATGATGCGATTAACTCTCCAATTGAACTATCTAGTATGGGCATTAGAGTTAACAAAGATAGTTTGGTTAAACAACTTAAATACAAAAATGAATTAGCTAAATTAAAAAACCCATATTGTCAAAGTATTCTTAATGATAAACTTCCACTCACCATTGGCGGAGGCATTGGGCAATCTAGACTTTGTATGTATTATCTCCAAAAGAAGCATATTGGAGAAGTTCAATCTTCATATTGGTCTGATGAGGCATTAGAAGACGCCCACAAAAAGAATATTAAACTTTTATAGTTAGAATAAAGTTGATATGTAGTTTAAATACTTATCAGCTTTTTTTATTTTATGTTTTCTTGTAGTTAAGCATTCAACTAAAGCTATCCAAGTATCAACATTACATAGTAAACGCGCTTCTTTTCCCTTTGGAGGATTAAAGAAGTTTAATGGCCACATGTGGGTTTTTATCATTCTTTGAGATTCTTCAGAAATATTAAAATCTCTCTTTGCATTTTCTACAGCGATACCAGGATGATATTTGCCGTGTGGGTGAGGCCTATCTTTAGTTGTTCTCCAGTTATAGAGGTAGTAGTCATGGAAAATAGCAGCGACTAATAAATTCTCTAAATCTAGGTTTTTTCTTGATTTTATAGCTCTTTTCATGACATTTTTCACAACTTTAAAAGTATGCACGTAAACGTTTGAACCCATATGAGCAGGTATTTCCTGCATCTTTAAAAGGGCTTCATGATGAAGATAGAATTGATATGTTTTTTCTAATGCATCTTTTCTTTCGTTTGATAACGTCATATTACAAAAGTGGGAAGAATAGTTTAAGAATTGCACAAATAAATCTTGACCAAATACCTAGCTTAAAGTCAGTTTGTACTTTTTGTGAAACAGAAATCATTTCTTCAAAATCTTCATGAAGTTCTTTTAAACATGGATTTTTGTAAAGGGTAGCTCCACATTCAAAGTGGTGGACCAAACTTCTAAAATCAAAGTTAATTGTGCCAACAAAACCAAGCTCTTGATCTGCGAGAGCACTCTTCATATGGTTAAAGCCCGGTGTGTATAAGTAAATATTAACCCCAGCTTCTAATAAAAATGGGAAATTAGATTTAGCAAACTTGTAAACAAGTTTTTTATCAGGAATTCCAGGTAAAATTAAGTTGACTTCAACACCTCTTAATGCTACGTTTCTAAGTGCGTCAAGAAGTTTATATGTTGGAACAAGGTATGGTGTTGAAATGTCAACACGTTTCTGGGCATAGTTTAGAATATTGATGTAATTTTGTTCACCTACTAAAGCATTATCGATTCCGCCAGGACCATCTCCAAATGGATCAACATAGCCTTCATCTTCAAATTGAGGATATTCATAATCGAGATATTTGTTGTAGTCGCTTGGAGTTCTAGCACACAAATCATAATCTTGTAAGAAAGTAGTAATTAAGTTAGAAATTGCACTTCCTTCAATTCTAATCATTGTGTCTTTCCAATAACCAAATCTCTTAATTTCATTAGCGTATTCGTCTGCTAAATTGATACCGCCAGTAAATCCGTATTTATGGTCAACCACAACAATCTTACGGTGAGTACGGTTATTGTAGGAGCGGTGTAGGAAAGGTTTGAATTTATGGAATTTAAAACATTTTATGCCGAATTTCTTAAGTTTTTTTGGAGTTCTTGGTGAAATAATTCCGCTACATCCAAGGTCATCATAAACAAGTCTAACTTCGACACCTTGCTTTGCTTTTTCAATAAGAATATCTTTAACTGCAGTCCATTCTTTGCCATCCCCAATGATGAAAAATTCAATAAAAATAAACTCTTTTGCTTCTTTTAAAGCATCAATCATTTTAGGGAAGAATGTTTCACCATTTTTGTAATACTCGATATGGTTATGGGAATGGTAGTCCATACCAGTGGTATTTTTAATATAATTAAAGGCACCAGCGCCTCTTCCTAAATCTTGTTTCCTATCTTGATTAGCTTTATGTTGAGCTTTTAAATAAGGAATATATGTTGCTCTTGATAGTTCAATAACTCTTTCTTCTTTTTTAGAAATGCCGTGGTTGCCAAAAACAATATAAATAAAAGCAGTAAATAAAGGGAAAATGAGCAAGAAAATTAACCATGCGATTTTAAATTCTGGGTCTTCTGCTCTGTTTAATATTTTGTGATACAAGACAATAACAAATATAGTTTCAAAAAATTTAATTATGCCCCAGGCCACATATAGCCAGAAATAAGCAACACCTAGTGCTTGCAAAATGTTATCGAGGAAAAATTGCAAAAGAATTATTAATAGGACTTCAACAACCATTAAAAGAACAAATAAATATAATCCCGATGTTAGATTTCTTCTTAATTTTTTCATGTTACAGACCTCAAACAAAAATATTATACTTTAATTCTTGTTTATTTTTATAGTAAATGATAAAAATATTTCATTCATAAATAAACCAAAGGTTTATAGTAATTTATTCTAAACATATACCCATCAATGTTTTATAATAATAAACGGCAAAACCAGAGTAATCTGGCGACGCAAAGCTATAGGGCCCTTAAAGCAGTGGGTAGCCAGTTGCACTTATTATAAGTAGACCTATAGTGTTGCGTACATTGTCGTAACACTTTTTATTTATTATGAGTAAGGAAAAGAAAAAACATCGATTTTCTATTAGATTTAAAGTAATCACTATGATTGCTATTTTAGCAGCAATTATTATGACTGTTGCAATTTCCTATTACTCAATAATGGTCGCAAAATTAAGCAAAGAGACTTACTCAAATATTGCTAGTGACATTGCTGAATCAACTGCTCAAGTCCTCGGGGAAACTGAAAAGGTAGACAAAATAAAATATTTAAAGACAAAAATAGATGAGATTTACAAAGAATCTCCTACAAAACCGCGCGCTGAAGAAAGTTCAGAAGAAGAACTAAAAACTTATCTTGCCCAATTTGATAAATTACAAGAAGATGATACTTTTGTATCCTCTTTTGAATACACTCGCAAATTCTTAAAGGATTTTGCGGCGACTAATTCAGAATTTGTTGACTGTATTTACTTACAATATGTTGATTTTAATGAACAATGTGTAGTTTATATTTGCGACACAGATGAAAAAGCTGCAACCCAATGCCATCCTGGTCAAATTGATCCAATTCATAACGAAAATGTTCTAAAAAATCCAAAGGGAGGGTTTACTCCAACCATAACTAAGACAGACAGATATGGAAGATTAATTGTTTCAGGCGCTCCAGTTATGGATGGAGATGATATTGTAGCTTATGCGATGGTTGATATTCAGATGAATCTTGTTCGAGGGCATCAAGCAAATAGTATTATTCGTTTAACAATATATCTTGCAGCAACATTGCTAGGTTTAGGTGTTGCTGGTGTTGCGTGGGCCAGTTTTTGGATGATTCGTCCGCTTCGCAAATTAATTAAGCTAACAAACTCTTATAATTCCTTTAATCCTAAGGAAAATCACGAGCAATTTGAAAAATTTGATATTAATACAGGCGATGAAATTCAAGACTTAGCAGAATCTCTTAAGATGATGGAAAATGATGTCTATGTTAGGTTTAATGAACTTATTGAAACTAATCGTTTGCTTATTACTTCTAAAGAAGAAACTAAGAAAATGGAAATACTTGCGAACCAAGATGGACTTACAGGTGTTAAAAACAAAGTTTCATACCTTGCAGAGGTTAATCGTATTAACGAAATGATTAAAAATGGGGAATACACTAACTTTGCAGTAGTCATGATTGATCTTAACTACTTAAAGGATACAAATGATACGTATGGGCACGATACAGGAGATATTGCTCTTATTAAACTTGCTGAATTAATTTGTGATACATTTAAATTCTCACCTGTTTATCGTGTTGGCGGAGATGAATTTGTTGTTATATCAAGAAGTAAGGATTATTTAAGAGTCGACAAGCTTGTTGATGAATTAAAGAAAAAGACTAACAAAACTATTGATGTTCATGATGGTGAGAACATTTCTGCCGCTGTTGGATTCTCAACATACAATCCGCAAATTGATAAGAGTGTTGATGACGTCTTCAAACGTGCTGATAAAGCAATGTATGAGCACAAAAGACAACTTAAAAATATGTAATAATTAGATCGAGAACTTAAAAATCTCGATCTTTTATTTATTATATAAATACATAACTTTTTCTTGCAAAAAATAAAGAAAACAAAATATAATAATTGTGCACTTCAGATAGTATACGAGATTCGTCCCAAACTCTTGTAAATGACAGGTGGTGCATCAATCCTATCATCCATACAATTAGATTATCGAAACATTGTATGTCTTTTGTCATTTATAAGGAGAAAAATGAATGAAAAAATCAAGAATTATTATTCCTGCACTGGCTATGATCGCTTTTTCAGTTGCTGCCTCCATCACAGGTACCGTTGCATGGTTTACTGCAAATAGAACTGCAAATATCGATGCAGGTACATACGCAGTTGTTAAAACTACAGCAAACTTAGCATGTAAGGTTACTGGTGGTATTGGTACTACAGCAACAGATAATGATCCAGGAGTTACAGATGTTATTGAAGTTGGTGGTAAATTAACAGATGGTTCCTTTGATCATGTTGGTACAAACAATTATATCTATGCACCAGATGTAACAGGTGCAAAGGTTGGAAGCAGATATTCATATTCATCTGCAACAGCCGCAAACTTAACAAGAGGTGAAACCGAAGATGGTGACACAATTTATACTGCAGTCACATGGGAAGTTGAATTCTCACTTAAATTCGGTTCAGCTGGCGGAGATATTGGTCTTTATTTAGACCTCGCAAATTCTTCCTTCTCACCAAGTGGTTCAGAAGCAACAAGTAGTCAACAAGATACTTCAAAAGGCTTCAGAATGGCATTTATGCCAAAAGGCACAACCGCTTCAAATGGTAATAAGAGAGTCTTTGCTGACTTACAAGCAGCCGCAAAATGTACTTACGTTGGTGGTGAACCAGCAGTTAATGCCGCTTTACCAGCAGGCACAGCATATGTAGCACCAGCTCTTATTGATAATTCAAGCAATGCCGCATTAGAAACTGGTTATACTGAAACTGCTTCTGGAAGTATGGCAAACTACTTCGGTAAATTCGAATTTGCAGCAAATACAACTGTCAAATTAACATATGATGTTATTTGTTGGTTTGAAGGAACAGACGAGAACATTGTAAATGGTGATGAAGATCACCTCACAGTCTTCCGTGATGTTACAGCCAGCTTATCATTCTCAGCTCTTAACTTCATTTCATAATTTGATTTAAGAATTATTTATTAAAAGGTCTCCGATTCGTTCGGGGATCTTTTTTATAAAAAAATAACAAAAGTATTGACTGAGTATATTAGGAGTTGTATTATACAAGCAAGATAAAAGCAAAACTACAGCGATGTAGTGGCGCAAAACTATAGGGTCTAGTAATAGATAGCCAGCTGCCTTAAGAGGACAACGAAATGCCGTTGTTAGGATGATAGGCAAGCTGGCATTTTAAGTTCTCATTGGGACATATCGACTTTCTGAAAGTCAAAAAACAAACCTTATGTACGAACTAGAACTTGTAAGAAAACGCAAAAGAAGAATGTGGGCAGCCATTATTGGTGGCATTGGTGTCACTGGTGTTGCTACTTTTAGTATTGCTGCGTTCTTAGGTCACCGTGTTGGTTCATTCACAGTCGCATTAGAGACAAAGAATGCTAAATTAACACTCTCCGAAAAGTCTAACTTCGTAAATCGTACTTCATTCCTCAGAGTTGGAGACGTTCCTAATTTCCAGGGATATTCCTACTCAGACTTCAAGGAATATGGTGATGAGGTCATTAACAGTGAAGATTATTCATATGAATTAGGAATTAAGACTAATAAGAATAATAAGAAATGGACTGAATTCCTAAAGTACACGTTCTACGTTAAGAATGTTGGTGAAGATCCTGCTACATATGACTTCTCATTAAAAATCAAAGAAGTAGTCGCATCAGCAGATGGTTCTACACTTGAAGATTCATTCAGAGTCATGGTGTACGGCATCGAAGATGAACCTAAGGTTTATGCCAAGCGTCTACAAGTTCCTCACCTAGACGAAAACCAAAAGGCTGATTATAGAGCCCCGGTTACAGTTAATGAGAACGACGCAATTTATTGGGACATTCCATTCGAGGGTTATGCAGAAATGTTTAGATCCGATACCGAAGTAGTGTCCAAGAAAACAATAAATCTCGAACCAGACGAAGTAAGAAAGTATACAGTCGTTACTTGGTTAGAAAGATTCCAATTAAGTGGCGATTCAATCACCCTACAGGGTGCATCTATTAAATTAGGAGTAGAAATTAACGCTTATGAAAATTAATAAAAAAGTTTTAATCCCAATCTTTGCTACAGCAATGGGATTATCAGTTATTGGTGGAATTAGTGGTGCCGTCGCATGGTATCAATACAATTCCAAAGTTACAGCATCATATATTGGCGTTTCAACCGCTGATACAGGTGTTTTAAGAATTAGAGATGGTTCAGCAGGTGCATGGACCAGAGCAGTTGATAAAGGCAACAACAACACATTAAAACCAGTTACCTTTGAAAAAGATGCTAATGGTAAATTTGATTCAACCAAAGGTTGGACAACCCCAGAAGCAGGCGCAGGTAATGCTTTAGGACATGGTTCTTACTATGTAAAACAAGACTATTCTCCAGCAAGCGGTACCGACGCTGAAGTTAAGGAACATCCAGGATGGCTCCAAGCTGGTTCATCAGATTTTGCTCAATTTGATCTTTATTTTGATGCATATCAAGTTAATCCTGAACAAGATGACGAAGGTTACACACACGTCGCACGTCCAGTTTATATTTCAAAATCTATGCTAAGATGCCTTGATGCAAATGACCAAGTCATTACTGGCAAAGTTGCAGAAGATGCAATCAGAGTTCAATTTGATATCTTTAATGAAAACGATGAACTCACAACACAACTCGTCACCGGAAAATCTGCAGGAACAACCGCTTTATGTGGTGCATTAGATTTAGACGGCAGCACAACTGCTGATAAATATCATGCAACTCCATGGAACGACGTTACAACTGGAACTGATGGTCTTGACGGAACAGAAATTGAATATGGTATTCATGGTGCAAACCAAACCGTTACTGCATTAAGCTCATACAGTGGTCCAAGTGCTCCATTATTCACCACATTTGCTGACGAAGCAAATCCAATTCACGTCCGTATTACTATTTGGCTTGAAGGTTGGGCATTACTTGACAGCACCAACAATAGAGCAGAATGGAATCCGTTCACAGCTGCAGGTTGCAAGGTCCAAGTCGGTCTTGAATTCACAACTGGCGAATTCAGAGGTTCTGATTTAAACGATCTCACACCAGTTACCCCAAATCCATAATTTAAATCATAATTTAACTTTTTAAAAATTTTATAAACGTATCAATATATTGTTTCTTATGACTAAAGAGAAAAAACTTTCATTACGCTTAAGTTTACTAGCAGGTCTAGCATTAATGGCCTTATTAGGCTCAACTGCTGGCTCTTTAGCTTGGTATGCTTTCTCTCGTACAGTTTCATTAACATTCGTAGGTACTTCTGTCGCTACTTCATCACTTCTAAACGTAGGTTTAGTTGATACAAGCGATGGAGAACCATATTTCGATGATGATGATTTGGTTACTTATAACCTTGAACGAGAGGAAGCTACCGAAGGAACTGAGACTAAGGTCATTTACTGGTCTAAGTCTAGAACAGGTATATCCTTGCTTGCTCTACGTCACTATTTAGAACAATCGCCATATGCGGTTGATAAACTTCATCCAGTGACAACAGGTTCTAGAGAAGCATTAAATGATACACATGAATTTAAATTATTTAGATCCCCAGAAGTTTCCGAAATTGAATTTGAACACGAAGCAACAACCGATTCATATTGTGTTCTTCCACTCGCATTTAGAGTTATTAATGAAGATCAAGAATATGTTGCAAGCAAAAACATCTGGCTAACAGATGCTGCTATTGGTGCAGAACACGGTGTTGAAAACTCGGTTCGTATGTTTGTCCAAGGCTCAAGTGAAGTACTTGTTAAACCTGCTGACAACGCAAATCAAATCGGTGAAACTAAAGTTGGAGGCGTGCTCTCCCTTGGTCCTGGTGAATATTATGATTACGATAACAATATGAAGGAATATTGTTATGGTGAATTTGAAACCCCAAAAGAAGATATTACTTATTCAGCTTTAGAAGAAAGCGAGTACGATGTATTAGACAATATGAACGGTGTTTCAAATCCATCTGAACAAACAACATTCTATGCTAAACATCATTCCGGTGTTTTAGTTCCAGATATTGATGGTGCTGTACCAAAGGTACAAAAACACTATGGTATTGGAAAAATTAAACCAAGTGTCTCTTCAGAAGGTGAATTCTATGTAGACACAACAAACGGAAATGGTGTTCCTATTGCTACAACTACAACAAATAGTAAGATTGCATTTGCAACATTTACCATTTTTGTTGAAGGTTGGGATCATTCTATTATCGACCAAAATGCTGGGTATTCATTTAATTTAGATCTTAAATTTGAAATCGATAGAATTTAATGAAACGTAGTAAACTGATCATCACAATGTACATAGCTATGCTTGGACTACTTGTGGCATCAGTATCAATGTCTGTAGCTTGGTTTGTCGCCAGCTCGCAATTATATGTTAATGCTATTAATATTTCCTTTGATGCTGAACGTGATTTAAAAATTTCTGAGTCGAAGGATGACGGCTATAGTGAGCATATTGATCACTCTGTAGCAGATCCAACAGGAGTTTTCATTCCAGTTACAAGTGCCCACTCTTCTTTGTGGACTAGCCAAAGAAATGATAGTCCTATCTTTTATGATGAATCTAATGCTTCAGAAATGGAGCATATTGACACATTTAGAGCAGTTGCAGATAACTATGGCTACTTTTCTAGAAAATACTATCTACTTGCAGACGATGATTTAATTATCACGGTTGATCCAGATAAAACATCTATCGTTCCAGACAAAATTTATAACAAGACATACGCAGAACATCTTTATGAGTTCTATCAAAATAGTCATGATGATCATTACGCTAAATACAAAGAGTATTCAGTAGATGAGCTTTATGAAAAACTCAACAAAGTTGTTGATGCTATGCGTTTCTCTATCTTAATTAATGATGGAGATGAATATACTTACGCAATTATTGATCCAAATTATAAAGAAGAAACCTTAATCGGCGGCCTTCTTGATAATTCAGTAGATCAATATTATGATTCCTTCCAAAAAGAAGGAACTAACGATTTTTATGAAAGAATCTATGGGGAATATAGCGGTGTCCCAGTCTACGATGAGCCTTTGGCTCAAGACTCCGACTTTTTAGACCCAAATGATCTCTCTAGCGCATTTAACGCTCGTCATAAAAAAGGAGTTAGAACATTTAATCTTGAAAGATCTATAAACGAAAATAACTTTAAGTTTGAAAGTGAAGGGGCCTTCTCATTAGAGGACTTTAAAAAAGATAAAAAACCATTCACTTTTAAAGCATATATGGACACACCTAAAGAGGTGATTGTATCAATATATATTGAAGGATGGGACCTTGATAGTGTAAATTACACTATGGGGGCATCATTTAGTTCTAAGTTAACGTTTAAGGTAGAAAGGGAGTTTTAATTTATGAGTGCATATTTCGCATATTTAGCTGAGATGCTTAGAGCATTCTTCAGAGATCTCGGTGAATTCTTTTATAAAGGAATTATTTCACCATGGACAGATGTTGGAGAAAACTTTAAAAACTATCATTCCATATTAACCCAACACGTAGGCGAGTTTCGTTTCGCTGGTTGGTTATTCTTCGTTTTATTCCTCCTTTTCTTTATCGCGCTCGTGGGCGCATTATGTTTCGGATTATTTATTTTAATCCGCAAATACGTTCGTTTTGTTAAAAAAGAACTTGATAAAGACGAACTTCGTAGACAAGTTGAACGTCTTAACTATGATCTTTATACTCAATCAATTGAGAAAGACAAAATCCTTAACTTAAAGACCGCATATATGGGCTTTAAACCAGCAGATCAACAAACTAAACAAACTTTGGATGAAATCAACTCTCGTTTCCCAAAACTTATGTCTGTTGATGCTCAATATAAAGGTAGAGATACCACAATTCTTCCAAAGGAAGATTTATCATTAGAAGAACTTTGTAACTCATTTAGAAACTTTGCTGCTTCTAAACTTGGACTTTATTACACAATTGATATTGTTAGACAAGTTTTCTCTGGTATGGCAACTTCTAAACTTATTATCTTAGAAGGTATCTCTGGTACAGGTAAAACATCTTTAGCATACGCTTTAGGTAAATTCTTCTCATTTGACTCTGCAATTATTCCAGTTCAACCATCCTGGAAAGACCGTTCTGAACTTCTTGGTTACTACAATGAATTTACTAAGAAATTCAATGAATCTGAGTTCTTAAAAGCTCTTTATGTTGCGACATATAGAAAAGACTTAGATGTTATCGTCCTTGATGAAATGAACTTAGCACGTATTGAATACTACTTTGCTGAATTCTTATCTGTCATGGAAATGAGAGATAAAGATGCTTGGGTTATCGACCTTATTCCAACAACCGATGAAAACGATCCAAAGCACTTAAGTGAAGGTAAACTTCTTATCCCACAAAACATCATCTTCTTTGGTACCGCCAATAACGATGACTCAACATTTACCATTTCTGATAAGGTTTATGACCGTGCTATTTCATTATTCTTTGAAGATAAAGGACGTCCATTTGAAGCTGAGAACCAAGAACCACTTTCAATTCCATATTCTCAACTTGAACAATTATTCAAAGAAGCACAACAACAATTCCAAATCTCCGAGCAAATGTCTAAGAAGTTTGAAGAACTTGATAACTTTGTCATTCGTAAATTCAAGCTCGCATTTGGTAACCGTATCTTAAAACAACTTGATGCATTCGTTCCAACCTACATCGCTTGTGGTGGAACCGAAGCTGAAGCATACGACTTTATATTCGCAAATAAGATTTTGAAGAAATTCGAATCTCTAAATATAGCATTCCTTAAAGATGAGCTTGGTGAATTAAGTAATTACCTTGATAAACTCTTTGGAAAAGGAAAATTCCCAAAATCACAAAACTACATTGCAAACTTACTTAAGAACAACTAATTAAACAATGGCAAAAAACAAAAGTCTTTATTCTCGTTATGTTGATAAGATGGAGTCTATTAAAGACCCTTACTTTAAGAACGTGAATGAAGACCTTTTTAATGGCCAAAATTCCTATTTACGTTTAAGAATGAAAGGATCTTCTTTCTTTAACGATGAATGGGTTAAGGCTATTGAAAACTGTGTTTATGAACTTGGTCAAATTGTTAATAATCCTTTAGAGGTCACTAAAACTGAAGGTGAATTAACTCCAGTTGAGCTTGCTAAAAAGATTAACTACGAGTCCATTCAACACCTTTCAAGCCACTCTCAATATGTTAAAGATATTGATGAAGAAGGTAATGTTGTTCCTGCTAAAATCTTATCTCAGTTCCATAAGGAAGAAATTCATACATATGAGAATAGATTTATTGCAACTTTCATCCGTCGATTAGTCCTTTTCGTTGAAAAACGTTATGAATTTATTAAAACAACTGTTAACTTTGACACCAAAGATGTCATGTACATCAAAAATAAATCAATTGTGGATGGTGAAGAAGTAACAATTGAAACTAAAGTCACTAAGAAAAAACAAAACGAAGATGCCCAATCTAAGATTGGAAGAGAATTTGTTAAACGTGTCGAAGATATGCGTAGATACGTTAATTATTTCTATAATTCTCCATTTATGAAGGAACTTAAAACAGAAAAGAATGTTCGTAAGCCAATCCTTCAAACAAATATTATTAGGAAAAACCCACTTTATCATAAATGTTATGAAACATTCCTTTTCATTGAAAGATTTAGCCAATTAGGTGTTGAATATTCTCTTGATTCTCACTACCAAGAGTTCAGTGAAAAAGAACGTAAAGCACTTAACTATATTCTTACCTCCAACCTTTTATCGTTAGAGGCAACTGAAAAATCAAAAGTTTATAAAAAATCCAATAAGACATATAAACCAAAACTTCTCTCATCTTGCGATGATGAAATTTTCACCTATGGTGATTTAGTGAAAGGACCAATTGAGTTTGTCCGTGTTGATGAAAAATACACTGAATGGTTAAATGCTCAAGTTTCCACCAAGATTCCTCCAAAACCAAATAAGGTTGAAAGAGAATACTTTAAAGAAGAACTTGAACTTAAGAAAAACACTAAGAAACACATTAACGAAGTTGATCTTCTTTTAAGACGTATTAGAAGACAAATTGCTAAATGGGAAAAACTTATTGAGAAATATATTGAACAAAGAAATATCGAAGAAGCTAAAGAGCTTGAAGCCCAGTTAGCAGAACTTCGTAAAGAAGAACAAGATATCTTAGATCGTAAACGTGAAGAGATTATTAAGGCTGCTCAAGCTGATAAGATTGAAATCAAGAAAGAAGAGCTTGCTAAGATCGAAAAAGAGAAAGAGGAAGCTCGTTTAAGAGAAGAAGAAATCCGTAAAGCTATTGAAGAAGCAGCACTTAAGGCTCACGAAGAAGTTCTTGCAGAAGAAGCAGCTAAGGCAGCTGAAGAAGAAGCCAAACAAGAAGAAACTAAAGTTGAAGAGCCTGTTATTGAAGAACAACCAGTTCAAGAAGAAGTTCCTGCTGAAGAACCGGTTATTGAAGAACCTCAAAAAGAAGAACAACCTGCTCAAGAAACTCTAGTAGAAGAACCTGTCGCCGAAGAAGTCACTCCAGTTGAAGAAACTATAGAAGTGGCGGTCGTTGAGGAAGTTCCGGTAGAAGAGCCTGCTCCAGTTGAAGAAATAGTCAAAGAACTACCTGTTGAGGAAGTTCCGGTAGAAGAGCCTGTCGTTGAAGAGCAATCAGCTCAAGAAATTGCTCCAGAAGAAGAGGCGATTCCTGAACCAGTTGCTGAAGAAGTGGTGGTCGAAGAACAACCAGTTGTTGAAGAGACTAAGCCAGAAGAAAAACCAGCGCCAAAGAAACGCGCTACTAAGAAATCTCCTGCAAAGAAATCAACAACTAAGAAAACTTCAGCTAAGAAGAAAGTTGAAGAGCAGCCTGCAGTTATACCTGTTGAACCACGACCAGAGCCAGAGCCACAACCAGAGCCTGTTTTAGTTGAGCAACCTCAAGAAGTAAATGCTCCTGAAGCTCCAGTTGCTATTGAACCAGCTCCAGCTATAGAGCCAAAAGTTGAACCAGAAAAGAAAACAGCACCTAAAAAACCTGCTCAAAGCAAGAAATCTACAGGAAAAGCTGGTGAAAACGATAAACCAAAAGCGAAGAAAACCACTAAAAAACCTGCAAAAAAACCAGCGAAAAAGGTGGAAAAACCTGAGGTTAAAGAAAAACCAGTTCATGAAGAACCAACGACTGTATTTGCTAAGATTCCAGGACGCTTTATTGTTAAATCCAATAAGGGCTATGTTATTAGCAAAACAGAGTTTACTAACGTTAAATCGCAAGCACGCGTATTTGATGACTTTAATGATGCAAGACGCTACAAAACCATGTTCGGTGGTAAAGTCATCAAGTTATAGGTAAAAGAAAATGGCAGAGAAGGTTAAAAAAGAGAAAAGCAAAGCCAGAAAGATAATCGAATGGGTTTTATTCGGTATCTTTGGTGCTGCCTGTGCAGTTATATTAGCTGCTAACGTCTCTGCAATGATAAATAAAAACAAAAATTATGGTCAATCCATTCGTTTTGGTGTTGGAACATTCGTTATTCTTACCAACTCAATGGAACCAGAAATTAATCCAGATGACTTTATTGTCACTTTCAAAGAAGATGTTACAAAGTTTGATGAACGTTTATCTAAAGGCGAAAAAATTGATGTTACATTCTTTAACATTGATGCCGGAAAAGCTGATTTTGAACCTGACACAGAAGAATTTAAAACTGGTGAGCGTGTTTATTCAAAAATGGTCATGACACATAGACTTCGCGAAGTCCATGTTGATGATAGTGTTGAATTTGGTCAAGGCCGTTATATCTTTGTCGCCTCTGGTATAAACACTAAAGACGATATTACAGGGGAAGAATCATATTCTAAAAAAGGACAATACCAAGTATTTACTGAAGTTCAATATTTAGGAACCGTAAAATCAGTTAATTCTTTTATGGGCAAAGTAATGAACTTTGTCTCTTCCGCCTGGGGTTTGTTAATATTATTATTGATACCTGCTATTTATTTAGTTGTAGTGTCATCACTTGATATTCTTAAGGCAGTTAAAGAACAAGAAGAAGGCGGTAATGCTTCAAATGAAGATAAACCAATCGATTCTGAACGTCTAAGTAAAATTTCAGATGAAGATAGAACACGCCTTAAAAATGAACTTTTAGAACAAATGATTAAAGAGAAGAAGGAGGGCAAGAAATAATGGATAGCGATAGAAGACCGTTAGTTAGGCTCCATATTTACGTTATTCTTGGGTTTTTGACTTTAATAGGTCTAATCACTACTTTTTCTTTATCCTTTACTCACCCAGAGTATTTTGGTAATGCTTTAACTGCAATTAGAATTTCATTCGGAATTGTAATTGTTATTTTATCTAGCTTTGAAGGTGCCGGAGTTAAAATCTTAAATAAGAAATTTAAATTCTTTAAGGCATTAGCAGATGAAAACTATTATACATTAGGTGTTCACTCCACATTCTTTAACCTTGAAGCGTTTAGAGATAAAATTTCTGAACTTGAACGTAAATTAACTTTAAGAGATAAATCTCGTTACTTATTAGCGTTCTCTCCAACCGCTACAAACATTACCGGTGGTGTTAGCAGAAATAGAATTCTTCAATCAGTTAACCAAACCCTTTCTTCTTTCATCAATAGAATCATGGTTACTAAGGAAAATACCGATTTTTCCAGGAAAAACTGTGCTTATGCCTTTGACCGTAACAACTTCTTATTTTATTTATTCACTGATGATGAGACTGAAATTCACGCTTTAATTACCCAACTTTCCAATGAATGTTTCCGTTTAGTTACAGAAGAAAACATTAAGATTTGGGTTCAACCATTCTCTGGAATTTGTAAAATCCAAGATGATGAAAAATCATTAACAGCATCTATTGAAAAAGCATTTATTGCTAAATCTCAAGCTGAGCAAATGATGGAATCATTCGCCTACTATAAAGAAGGTTTTAAAGATAAAGACACAACATCTGCTGAAGAAATTCTCCAAGGCATTAATAATGGGGAATTTATCCCATATTACCAACCAAAGTATTCATTAAAAGAAAAGAAAATCGTTTCTTGTGAAGTTTTAGCACGTTGGAAAACTCCAGAAGGAATTCTTGTTCCTGCTAAATTTATTGAACGTGCAGAACGTGCTGGTTTATTACATCAAATCGATATTGCTATCTTTGAAGCATCAATGAAAGATCTTGGAGACGCCCTTAAACGTGGACGTAGAGTTGTTCCTGTTTCAGTCAACTTCTCATTATATGAATTCTTCCAAAAAGGCTTCTTAGATAAAGTTATTAATGTTCTTGAAACAAACCAAATTCCTCCAACCTACCTTGAAATTGAAATTACTGAGACTACGTCTCAATATAATAAATTCTATTCCACTCAAGTTATTACCAAACTTAAAAACAAAGGTATCCGTATTCTTATGGATGACTTCGGTGCAGGTTTTGCTCAAATCGATAACTTACGTCAAATTCCGTTTGATGCTATTAAGATTGATAAGTCATTTACAGATAAAATTCTTAAAGATGACAAGGCTAGAAGCGTTGTTAGATTCTTAATTCAACTTATTCACGATAGTGACATGGAAGCTATTATTGAAGGTGTTGAAACAAAAGAACAAGTCGACTTACTACGTAAGATGAAAGTTGATACTATTCAAGGTTTCTATTATTCTAGACCACTTCCATTTGCGGATTATCAGAATTTCTTAAAAGATAACAATATTGAAAAGAAGGAGGGTAAAAGATGATTGTCATAGTCGGTGATACACATGATGATGTTCTTTATTTTGAAACCATTTTGGCGAACAAAAAACAAGAAATCATTTTAGACCTCTTCAAAATTCAAACAGGAACTATCTTTTCACAAGAAGCTCTTGTCCTTCATGACATGTCTACAAACGTTTTAGCAAGTAGTGTTTTGACTTATCTTATTCAAACACGTATCGTTGACCTTGTTATTTGCGTTGGTAAATGCATTTCTATTTCCGAAAACTTAAAAGCTGGTGATATTGCGTTAAGTACAAACGTTATTGATGCGAACGTTGATTTATCAATGTTTAAAGATGTTGGAATGGCTGAAATTCCTGGTTTTTCTCGTGAATTTCCGGTCCAAGATAACCTCTATAGATATTTAGCAGATAACTTAGGAAAACGTCCAAGAATTGAACTTCACGGGGTTACTTATCTATCTAGTGACAACATGAGTAAAGATATGATTGAGTACTTAAAGAAACACAAAACTTTGTTTAATGAAAACGAATCAAGTTTTGTTTTGGATCATAACTCAGCAGGTATTGCACTTGCTTCTATTCTTGGTGGTGTTCCATTTGTATGCGCGAAAGTTATTGAATATGGAATTGACCACACAAATAATTTAAAAACATACACAAATGTTCTTACAAGATATATTGATTTAGGCAAGGGCGTTATTCAAACCATTAATGATATTGGTCGTAGTGATGTCCAAGAAAGGAACGCTTATGAGCAATATTAAACATAAACAGCGTAATCTTCAACAAGCCTATGCCCTTTATACAAGAATTCCGGCATTAATTTTGTTTATTACAATTATTCTTTCAATTACATTTTCCGCGCTTTACGCTATTTTCCATCATATTTCATTCCTTATCACTTTAGCGGTCATCTCATTTAATGCGCTTATTAGCTATGTCGTTTATTACTTTGTTATTTCAAAACGACTTAAACAAACAATCTTTAAACAAATTTATGAGACAACATACATTAATCTAACAAAGATTAAAGATAATGACACAAACTTACTTTCTTATGGAAATAGTGATATTAGAGAAGTAAGAATGTTAGATAAAGCCACAATGGATTTAAAGAAGAGACTTAATTCTTCTTTCTTAGTTGTCTCAGTTCCAGATTATTCAAAACTTAATCTGGATTATGTTGATCAAGAAAAACACTTAATCACCTTTAAATCATTTAAAGCAAACTTAGCTAATATTATCTTTGTTTCCCAATCCTTCAGAAACGTTTTAATTGAAGTTTATTATGAACTTCCAGCAGATGAGAAACTTAAAGAAGAAGACAAAGAAAGAATTTTAGATTTATATAACAAGACATTCTCTGATCATGAAAAAGTTCTCTTTATGTTTGCAGAGGATGAAAAATCACTTCTTATCTATGTTCCAGTTATCGATTCATTTAATGAAATTAAAGAAAAGCTTGGTTACGCGGTAAGTGATAGTGGAGTAACAGTACGTGATGACCGTGGTATTCAAATAATTATTGCAAAATATGCTGTTGTTGCATACCCATACTCTAACGAAGAAATGATGCTTGGTGACCTTCGCTTTGCGAAACGTCAAGGTGAACCATATTATCTTTTCCTTCCACAAAGATATCGTGAAAACATTAATAAGAGTTTAATGCTTAATACAACAATGAACACAAACTACACATCAAAGGTTCTTGTTGAATTAAATAAGCTTGATTATTCATCATTTGATAATGATAAAAACAAAACCATCCTTAAAAACGTTTTTAACGCTGTTGCAGACTTTTTAAACGTTGATGAAGCAGGAATTATTGTCTTTGATAGAGCAAACGAGAATTTCTACCCATATATTTCTGCTCACCGTAACACAATGTTTGCTGATGGAGATGTTTCAAATGACTTTGTTGAAGCACTTGCAGCATCAACAGATGATGATAATTCTTATTATTTCTCCACAAAACGTCACGCTTCAGGTGCTATTAAACGAATTTTAGACATGTATGGCATTAATAGTGGAACTTACTTTATCGTCCATAGCGTTGATGGTTCTCATGTTGCTGCTTTAATTTATATGTTTAACCATCAAAAGGAAACTTTATGGAACGCATATATGAGAGAAATGTTCTACGTTATGTCAGTTAGACTTGAAAACTACTTTGATAAGCGTGAGATTTCTGATTTCGCTAATAGTAAGGTTGTTGAAAATGATAACATTTTAGCCTTATCCCGTTTATTTTCTTATCATATCGATGATGATTATCGCATCACCGAAATCTCTAAGAGTATGAAACGTAAATTCCCAAGCTTAAAAATTGGGGACGTTTGCCATAAATTCTTCTTTAATAACGAAAAACCATGTAAAGATTGTCCGCTTAAGACAAGTCTTAAAAAATATTTTGAAGATCGCGGTGCTAAGTTTGAAACTTCACTTGTTTTAACTAACCGCCGTGATAAAGACACAGTTATGCTTGTTAAACAATTAACTGCAAAAGATGAAATTGGTGACTTATTCCACCCAGATTTACTTATTTATTCATTTAGATCACTTGTTGATTTAATTAGAAACGGATACGCTGCAGGCGCACGTGGTTATCTAGTCCTTCTTTGTATTGATAATTACGAAGAAATCGTTGCCGCCAAAGGTAGTGAAGGTTATAGCTACTATATTCGCGAATACGCACGTTCTGTTAAGAATAAACTTAACACAGATGATTTATATTTCTTTAACCCATCTACACTTGCTCTTCACCTTCCATATGAAGGTCACGCTAACACAATTAACAAGATTGAATCGCTTTATCCTTTAAGCAAGCTTAATTTCTATCAAAACGAAGACTTTAAGGAACTTAAGATTACTTACCTTCCAATTGGTTATCCAAGAGGCTACGCTAACCCAGAAAACTTCTTAATGCACGTTACTGAGTTCTACGAGAACCCACAATTTGAAAGAGGTAAAGATTTTATTTACTTCGCTGACTATTCAATTTCTCGTAGCGCTAACAAACGTGAATTCATGGTGGATGTCCTTGAAAAGGAATTCTCTGGACACAATTCAACCAGTATGTATCTCCAGCCAATTGTTTCACTTAAAGATGATCATATCTTCGGTGCTGAAATTCTCTTACGTATTGAAGACGCTCACCGTAACATCTTCTTTAACGCAATGGAGATTTCTAAAATTGCGCAACAAGAAGGTAAAACCGAGCTTGTTACTGAATCTATTATCAACTTTGTTGGTAATATGTATAAAGAATTCGGAAACAACGTCTTTAAGATTAATAAGTTTAGTAGAATCGCTATTAACATTGACGAAACCTACTTAGGTGACAATAAGACCGTTGAAGAGTTAATTAAACTATGTAGTGAAAATAATCTTCCAAAAGGATTCGTTTCAATGGAAATTCCTGAGGATGTTATTCCAAATAATAAAGATAAGATTAGATATCTTGCGGAACAACTCTCTAAATACGAAATCACATTCTCTTGTGACCGTTATATGGGACAGTATGTTGATATCGAAGAACTTGCTCACCTCGGCTTTAACGAAGTTAAGGTTGCACGTGATATTGTCTTCACTATTGATAGAGACCCGGTTAAGTATGACGCCATGAGAACAATTGTTAACTTATCAAAGAACTTTGGTCTTCGTGTCGCAGTCGTTGGTGTTGAAAACGAAGAACAAGCTAAGATGCTTAAAGCTCTTGATGAAAATATTTTGGCTCAAGGTTACTATTACTACAAAGCTATTTCTCGTACAGATCTTATTAATACTCTTATTTCTTACGAAAAATAAAAAGCCTTACAAAGGCAAAAAAATAATCCCGATTGTGGGATTATTTTTCTTGTAAGTCTTTTAAGAGTTCTTTCTTTAGGGCTTCTTTTTCTTCTTCTGTTAAGTCGCTGGCTGTAATCTTTTCTTTTTTTAGATTCTTTCTTAAGTAGAGTACCAAGCCAATGATGTTAGCAATAAGGATTGCAATTAGTGGAACAACGAATACCCATCCATATACTTTTAAGTGGCCTGCGAGATATCCGATTAGACCAGGTTCTTCAGCTAGTGCAGCAATTTGGACAGGGTCTTTTCCAATAACATTTGCAAGCATTATGATGTGTATGACAAAAAGGAAACCAACAATGGCGACATCAAACGCACCGATAATGATCCATAGTATTTTCTTGTTTTTCATCGTTTTATTATTTTAGAGCAACAGTAATATTTAATCAATAGAATTTGATTATCGCAAAAATATTGGGAATTTTTAAAAAACGTCATTTTTCCAAAAATATATGGTATTTCCTGGGAATTTTTATCTTTTTCCGGGGTTTTTCTTGGCGAATTTTAGCTTTATTAAGATAGCGTTATAATCGCTATAGCAGCGGTATTGATTTGTATTTTAATACAGAAAAATATAAAATATTTACAACTATAAAAACGAAGAGTTATTATGGAAAAAGTCAAAAAGTTCTTTTCTAAATTCGCTGAGATGTTTGGATTTAAAAAGTCCACTAAATACGTCTCGGAGTATCTTCATAAAGCAAATATGCGCTCTGGAATTTTTATGGCGGCGATTGTTGCTATTCTAGAGGTTTGGCTCGTCATCAGACAACACACAAAATATATAATAAACGATGTCCATGGAATTAGTTCAAAAGGGACTCCGATCGATCCTATTCCATATTTTCAGTCCTTATTTAATAGAACGTCTTTATTCTGGTTACAAATGGTTATGGGAATTTCAATGTTCCTTTACTGTTTGTATTATTTAAGCGAAAAACGTTCAAAACCTTTATTAATTGGAGTTATTTCTGCTTCAGCTGTTGGTGCTGTCCTTTGTTGTTTACTTCCATTAGAAAATAGTATTAAAGAACCTGATCCAAATAAGCTAATCGATATGGTTTTGCTTATTTGTTTGTACTCAGCAATTTTACTTTACCATGTGGTTGTTGTGGTTGCTGCAATTACGCGATATAAAGGGAAGAAAATAGATTGGTTGCATTCTATTGCTGTTATTTCTATTTTTGCCTTATGTTTATTAATTTTTGGTATTAAAGTCTCATATGGAGACTTCACATCAAATAGAGCCGGTGTACCAAATCCAGACTATAAGCAAATAATTTGCTTCTTAATGATGTCTTTATATGTTGGATGTCTTCTCATTTGGAGACCTTACATTTCTGTTGCGATTCTTGGTGTTGTCTTTTATGGCTTCTACTTTATGCTTAAGAGTTTTGATCCAAACATTAGAAAATTCCCTGATGGTGATCAAGTCAACTACATAACATTCTTTATTTCTCTAACAATGGTTTCAATATCAATCTTTAACCAACGTCTCCATGAAGCTAGAAAAGATGAAGAATTAGAAATTCTTGCCACTGTTGATAAGTTAACTGGATTAATGTCTTATAACTACTTCTTATCAGAGTCTGATAAATTAATTCAAAATGATCCAGGTCATTATAATAAGTATGCATTCTTATTCTTTAATATTGTCTCTTTTAAGACATTAAACGACCAAAAGGGTTATTTTGTAGGTAATGAATTCTTAAAAGATGTTGGAAATATTATTAAGGACACATTCCCAAACTCATTAGTTTGTAGACAGGCTGACGATCATTTTGTTGCCTTAGTTTTAAATAAAGATTTAACCGATAAATTTGACTCAATCCGTAGCAAAGTTCGTGCCTTAGATAATGATCTTAAATTAGACATTACTATTGGTTATAACGTCGTCATAGACGACGAGCACGCAAATGCTGGTGTTGAGAAAGCCCGTTATGCTAACGCTGAACTCAAGAATCAAAGTAAGAAAGATTACTTCCAATATGACATCAAATTACATGATAAATATGAACTTATCCAATACGTTGTTTCACACGTTGATGAAGCGGTGGAACAAGGTTGGATTGTA